>JACCEB010127662.1_pt1 | contig 40865 bp, 28 predicted proteins | sample 7454761 | NCBI WGS metagenome assembly JACCEB01 (sample SAMN15323454, study PRJNA562643) | freshwater metagenome | isolation source: river surface water | place: USA:Blue River Watershed | collected 2017-08-18
TTAACACTTAAAGGAATATCGCCAAAATGGATTACAAAACGATTTGCATCGTCCTTATTTCCTTTAAAAGTATAAGTTTCTCCAGCGTTAAAACTTACTTTTTGTTTGGTTAATAAATCCTCCAAAATAACAGGCGTATTTTGTAATTCACCACTTTGTTGTGTAGCGCTTAAAGTGTATAAACCAGCCTCGGTAAATTTTACCTTTGCAGGCACACTTGCATCGTAATAGCTAGGTAAACTGTTAATCACTAAATCCTGGTTGTTTACAACCGTAGCAACCTGTGCTTGGATGTTGCTGTACATTTTACGAGAATCATAACTTTCAACTTCTTCCTCCGCATTTGGTGTAAAGTTAATCACCGCTTCATCGCTTACTCCATCTTTACTTATATTAAATCGGAAGATGTTTTGTTGTTGAGGTTTACGTAAAGTTCCAGTTTGGTGGGATCTATTAGATTTTTCGAAAGAGAATGTTCCTGTGCCAGGACCAACTTTTTTAACCCAAAAACCCTGTAATGGCGGAATAAATTCGTTTACTGCACCAGCACCATTGTTGTTAGTTCCAATTTCGCTATCTCTGTTATAAGTATCAAAAACATTGTTAGCACCATTAAAAGCTCTAAACCAAATAGATGCATCTACTCTATCAATATTTGCTTGTTTAAAATCGATGTAGGCAGTAAAAGGATTAGCGATTAAATTATAACCATCAAACGGATTACCATTTCCTTCATCTGTAATATCAATATCTAAATCGCTATTATTTAAAGCGCCAGTAAACTCAACAGTTTGAGCATTTGTACCACGGTAAACATAACCTTGCCCCGGGTTTAAAGTTGTACCATTTGCTAAAGTATAATAACGTTGCTCAGCAGTATTGTGAGAAAATTTACTGTGCGTACCATTATTAAAAACCGCTGCAGTGGCATTGGAAACTGGCGAACCTATGTAGTAATTACGGTTGCTACCAGCTAAATATTGTTCAACAGTATATGTACCCGAACCACTAATTGTTCCATCTACTATTAATGTTGCAGAACCAGAAACATCAGATTTTAATGTTAAACTACCATTATTCTCCAAATTACCCTTCACTGTTAATGCTTTTCCTTCGGATATAGTTAATGTTACTCCGCTGTTTACTGTAAGATTATTGGTTAATGCAGGTGAATTTGGATTAGAGTTAATGGTAGGTTGATTATTATTAGATAACAAAACAACATCATCATTATCTGTAGGTACAGCAAGTAAAGTCCAGTTATTTGGATTTGCCCAATCTGTATCTTCATTCCCTGTCCAGCCAATACCGTTTATCGCATTAAATTCATAAGCCCCAATCGTTGAAATTGTATTTCTAATTTTACCTCTTTGATCCGTAAACGGTGTAAAACTATTAACAATCCCTGCTTCTATTGCCGGGCTACCTGCTTGTATTGAAATGGTTTGAGTAGGACCACCATTATCTGCCAAAGCATTTAATAATGGATCTGCTGAACTTAAATTAGAAGAAGTTCCGTTAACGGCAGAACCCGATGCAGCAGCAGAGGCTCCAATTATGGAATTAGTTACATTTACTGTACCTCCATTACGATATAAATCTGGTCCTGCACTTGATGCTGTATTTCCATATAAAATAGAGTTGGTAATGTTTGTTGTTGCATTATTTGATGAAATTCCTCCACCTAAATAACCTTCGTTTCCAGTAAAAGTGCTATTAACTAATTCTAACGAACCTCCATCTAATAATACAGTCCCTCCATAAGGAGCACTTGAAACACGATTTACGTTGTTATTGTTAAATGTTGAAGAAACAATTGTTACAGTTGAGTTGTAACATGCTATTGCGGATCCACCTGCTCCAAATTGAGCATTTGTAATAGCATTGTCGTTAAATAAACAATTACTAACTACCAATTTACCGCTATTTGTATAAATTCCTCCCCCTTGACAATTTGACGCCGTAGCTCTATTACCAGTAAAATGGCATCTATTAATATTAATAGAATCAAAAGCTTCAAAATATAGTGAGCCTGCTGGCAAAGCAAAAGTTACATGCGCATATCTAAATGTTATATCCTGTATACTTAAAACTTCTCCATTAATAGCCTCAATTAATCTTCTACTTGGTCCAGCAGTTGTAACTTCTGTGTTACCTTGTATAATTGTTTGACCAACTCCTTGTCCTTTAATCCACAATGATTTATCAATATCAATTGTGCTACTTAATGTAAACGTTTCTCCAGCAATTGTAATAATATCATAATCATCTGCTGCTGTAACTGCTGCATTTACAGTAGTATAATCTGCTCCACTAGAGGCAACAGTAATAACTTGTATAAAATTAACTTCTAAATCACTTTTAGAATAATTATAAACAGTTGTTGCATCTCCTTGATCAAATGCACTATTATCAAATGTTACTGTTAAATTACTTATATCGTTTGCATTAGCATGTGATGTTGCAGAACCGGATAGTGTAAATAATAATTGAGTATTGGATTGTTTAACAATACTTGCGGTTAAACCAGCAGGAACATTACTAACATTTACTTTACCAGCAGAAATAAAATTTTCTCCATTTGAACCTGTAAAAAAGTCGCCTCCAAAACCATTATAGCTTATTGTAATTGTATTTCCAATAGAACCATTATTTGTGCTTTGTTTTTCTATAAAAGCATTTGTTGAAAAACTAATACTTTTACCTTCAACTTCAATAGTTGGAACTGGGTTAGAACCAAAGCCCCTTTGCCATGTTGTTGCCAAATCAGGTGTAGCAACGTCATCTTCTGAATAATAATAAGTATTAAACATCATAACATCTATTATATTCCACCCATCACAAGCCCAATCACAACTCCATCTTAATATCATATCTGGATTATCGTCTTTTACATACTTTGATTTCCCATTGTAAGTTCCATCTAAAATATAAGTTCCATTAACTGCTACTGTACCAGCGCCGCTAACTACAATGTTTTGAGCATTTGCTAAATAAAAAGTAAAAATTGCCAATAATAAAAAATACTGTTTTTTCATGTAAAATAATTTTAGTTATAAAATAGTATTGATTAGTAATAAAGCGTTAAAATCATAGTAAAGGAAAGGTTGAACAAAGATGTATGTTTAATTGTTAAAACTCCATTTTAGTACTATGACAAAACTCATACATTTGAGGAATTATCAATATTTTGATTGATAAATTGAATAATATTTTCGCCTGGTGGCATGTTTAGTTTTTTACGCAATCGGTTACGAGATTTAGATACGGCTATTTCTGTAACTCCTGTTAAATTGGCTATTTCTTTCGTGCTTAAATTCATTTTTAAAAAGGCGCAAAGCTTTAAATCGTTAGAAGTTAAATTTGGAAATACTTGTGCTAAGGCATCAAAAAATAAGGGTTGCACTTCTTGGAAGTGAGTAAAGGTATTTTCCCAATTTTTATCGTTGGTTTTAAGTTGCTTAATTTGTTTTTTAATTTCACTTACAGTTACATTATCGTTTGCTAAAATATTGGATAATTGTTCCTGATTGCTTTCCATTTTAAGATTTGCGCTAATTAATGCACGATTTTTTTGATTTAATTCTTGCTCAATTTCTAATCTTTTTTGAAACTCTAATAAAACTTTTTTCTCAGTTTGTCGAAAATCCGAAAATACCGCAATAGAAAAAACAGACAATTCAATTAGTAAAAATATAATTGTAAAAACCTCTGTGTAAACAAAAGGTATTATTTGTGTTTTTATACCCATAAAAATCCCCAAATAACCTAAAAACAATATACTCGAAGCAAAAATCATAAACTTAGCAGGAACAAAATTTTGCTTAGCTAAAAACAACGAACAAATAAAAAGTACTAAAGCATTTAAAGGGAAAATGTATGGAAGTAAGGTAAAAACTAAAGACAAATTACTAAATAAAAATGGCGTTAAACACAAGATATTTAGTACTAAAACAATCGTTACCATTGTATATGCCCATGATAGCTTTGTTTTTAATTGCAAGTAATTTTTACCAAAAGCCAAATAAAAAATTGGGAAAATACACCATGCCATTAAACGGGTTGTTCGGTTTATTTCGGTGTTATTTATCAAACCAATTTCCTGCAACAAACCGTTAGTAAAAACAATAGCAAGTAAAAAAAATAAGTTATACAATACCAAATAACAATAACTCTTTTTTTTGCCTAAAATATAGATACCACTATTAATAAGCATCATAAATAATAAAACACCCGACAGAAAAAAACCGATATTTTTATGTGAGTTAAAAATGGACAAGCCATTAGAAGTGTATAAATGTAAACCAATTTTTGCACTAACATCTGATGCCAAAGCACTACTTTTGGTTACACTATGTAATGCAACAATAAAAGTATTGTTTTGATTGGGAAAAACCGGTATTGGAACTAAACTCGTTCGACCATTTTTAACTGTTTTTTGATTCATTGGGATTAAAAATCCAGATTTTTGATTGATTTTAACCCATTTATTCTTGTTTTTAGTAAAAACCTCTACACTATCGAAATAAACAGTGTTTAAATAATATTTTTTTGTTAATTTTTCGTGATTTACATCAAATTTGATATAAATCACACCCTTTTCACGTATTATTTTTTTATAATCAAAAAAATCAAATTGTAAAGATTCTAAATTATCAATGGGCGATTTTTGATAACAAACTTCTGTATAAGCTTTAATATCTATATATTTTATATTCTTTGGAACTGTAATGGTTTTAGCATTAATTCCTAGGCATAAATCCATTAAAAAATATATTATTAAGCCTATTTTTTTCATTAAACAAATTTAAAATGATTAAAATTAAAAATTAACATACTTAAAATAATTCAAAAAGGTTTAATATTTAATTTTTCAAAATAATACAAATAGTGTCATATCATGAAAAATTTATTAGTTTTTATATAATTTTTTTACCTTTATCGAGTTAAATGGATTTATTGAAGAATTTTGTATAAACACCTTGTCATAATTATTGTTTTGATTATTTTTACTAGTTCCTGTCGAACCAGTAAAAATGCTGTTCCTAATCGTTTGTATCATTACACAACGGTAAAATTTAACGGTTATTTTCATGGTAATGAGGCGCTTAAAGAAGCTTACAGCAATATCCAAAAAAATCATGTAGACGATTACACTCAAATTTTACCCATTTTTAAAACTGGAACACCCGAAATTGTTAGTGCTCAAGGTGCTTTGTTGGATCGTGCGATAAAAAAAGCTGCCAAAATGCGCGATAAACACTCCATGGTTTTTAAAATCGAAAAAGAAGATAAGGAGGTGAATAAAATGATTGATGATTGCTCTTTGTTGATGGCACGCGCTCAGTTTTACAAAAAAGATTATCCTGCTGCTATACAAACCATAAAGTTTCATTTAAAAGCATATCCTAAAAACAAAACTTATTTTAAAGCTGTTTTGTATTTGTTACGATGTTACTATTACGACAAAAACATGGTAGATTTTGAAGCTAAAAAAACCTTAATTGAAGAGGCTCCTAATTTTCCTAAAAGTTTAAAAAGTTTGTACAATCAAATAAGAGCCGAGTTTTATTTAGCAGATAAAAATTATACAAAAGCATTGGAACATATTGATTTAGCATTACAAACAGAAAAAAATAAACGTACTAAACAACGTTTAATTTTTATATCAGCACAAATTTATCAGCTAAAAGGCGATGAAAATAAAGCTGCACAATTGTTTGATATTGTGGCGAAAAAATCATTGGATTTTAATTTAGGGTTTCAAGCAAAATTAAATTATGCACTCACTTTTCAAAAAACTTCTAAAAGTAAATCTTTAGATTTATTGGCAAAAATGATAAACGATAAAAAAAATAAGGAGTTTTTAGACCAAATTTATTTTGTTAAGGCAAAAATTCACCGTCAAAATTTGGAGGAAGAAAAAGCAATCGAAAATTTTAAATTATCGGCTTGGAAAAGCGTTAACAATCCAAAACAAAAAGCTTTGTCCTATTTAGAATTGGGTAATTATTATTTCGAACTTAAAAATTATAAAAATGCATATACTTATTTGGATAGTTCCTTAAAAACTTTGCCAACAACCTATCCAAATTACGATGACATTGTTTTAAAAACCAATAGCTTAACCGAGTTAATGGATGGATTAAAAAGTATAAATTTACAAGATAGTTTATTGCGCTTATCTAAAATGTCAGAATCTGAAAGATATCAGGTTATTGAGAAACAAATTGAGCAAATGAAAAAGTTGGAAAACGATAAAATTGCTCAAGAAAAATTAAAACAAGAAATAGCAGTACAACAAGCAAATAATACTGTAATTCCAAATGCTTTTACTAATACGGGTTCTACTTGGATTTTTGATAATGTGGAAACTTTACCTAAAGCCTACAATGATTTTGTGAAAATTTGGGGAACTCGTAAATTGGAAGATCATTGGCGTAGAAGTAAAAAATCGACAAGTTTGAATTTTGATGCTCAACCCGAAAATGCTGCAAATTCAGCTAATAATGCTGTTCCAAGTTCCGAAAAGTATAATCCTGAATATTATTTATCTAAAATCCCAAAATCTCCCGAAGAAATATCTGCAGTAAAATCAGTTTTAAAAAAATCAATTTACAATGTAGCCGAAATTTACAAATTTAAATTAAAGGATATTCCTGAATCTAATAAATACTTTAAACGTTTTGTTACCGAATTTAATGAAGGGGAAGAGATTGCAGTTGCAAAATATCAATTATACAGAAGTTATGTAGAACAAAAAGATGCAATAGAAGCGGATAAAATGAAAATGGATATTTTAAAAAATCATGGCGATACTAAATATGCTGATTTAGTTAAAAACCCTAATAAGTTTGAGCAGGAAGAGGGTTTAAATAATAAAATGAACGAATTATACGCTAAAGTTTTAGCATTATATAATCAACAAAATTATAATGCTGTTGTGGAAAATTGTGTGCAAATAATAAATGAAAATCCTGATAATCCATTTACACCAGAATTTGCTTTACTTAAAACATTTGCTGTTGGTAAATTAAAAGGTGCTAAGGTTTTTGAAGAAGAAATTATGGCGTTACAAACGCAATACGACGACAGTAATATTTCGGGTAAAGTTTATGCTATCATCAAAAGAATTCAGAGTAATAAGGATGCAGAAATGGAGTTAGTCCTTAAACAAGAAGCAAAACAAAAGGAATTTGTTGCTGTAGATAATTTAACACAAATGTATGCAATTATATCTTCTACAAATGGTATAGATTTGGATAAAATTCAACAAGAAATACAGGCTTTTAACCAACAAAATTTCCCGCAAATTAAATTAACTATGGAACAAACCAAATACTCGGATAATGAAAAGGTAATCGAAATTAAGTTTTTTAATACTAAAGAGGAAGTTAAAAATTACCATACTTTAATTACACAAAAGGTTTTATCTAAATACAATACTTTAGGAAATAGGTATTTTCCAATTACCGAAAATAATCTTAAAACTTTAGTGAAATTTAAAGAAGTAGAAAAATACTTTGCGTTTTACAAACAAAATTATTAATAAGGCGTTACAAAAATGGTTTCGAATAGTATTATTGCCTAATTCACTAATTGTTCAAACATGGTATTTCGTAAGCTTTTACTTATCCTATTTTTGCTTTCTTCCATTTTTAGCTTTGCGCAAAAACAAGATGGTGGTTACTACAGATATTATGTGCAAAATGGCGATACAATTGTAATTGTGGATTTACCTGTTGTGGTAATCAATAATCGGAACAAAAGAAAACCGCTTACCAAACAACAAATTAAACGCTACGATAGGTTAACTTTATACGTTAAAAAAGTATATCCTTATGCCAAATTAGCTGGTACTAAATTAAAAGAATACGAGGGCGAATTGTTAGCTGCAAAAGATGATAAACAACGCCGAAAAATCATGAAAAATGTGGAAAAAGCGCTTAAAGAAAAATATGGGGAGGAACTTAAAAAATTAACTATTACGCAAGGCAAAATTTTATTGAAGTTAATCGACAGAGAAACAGGTAAAACTTCCTACGAATTGGTGAAAGAACTTCGTGGTAAAACTTCTGCAACTATGTGGCAAGGTTTGGCTTTACTTTTCGGACAAAATTTAAAATCGGATTATAACCCACAGGAAGACGACTGGATGATAGAAGACATCGTGCAAAAAATCGAACGCGGCGAGTTGTGATAATGGATTAAAGCAACATTTTTTTATTTAATTTCATACTCAACATCAAAGGTTGAATAAATTTTGATTTTACGCATGTTAAGTGTTTCGATATCAAAATCCTGAAAATTTGAACGTCCGTTAATGGTATTTCCTACTTTATCATAATATTGACGGGAATCGTTATTTTGAATAGTTTTAGTTGGAAAAATTTCAATTACTGAAACAGGATTAGAAAGGTTAACGCCTAAGTTAGATGAAATAGTTTGTGCCTTTAATTTTGCATTTTCTAAAGCCTTATTAATCGTCACTTGTTTATATTCTTCTAATTTCGAATTCTCTAAATTAACAATTGTTACATTATCCGCACCAGTTTTAATTAATTTGTAGATTAAACTATCTATGATATTAAGATTAGAAATAGTTAATCGATAGGATTTATTTATAGTAACAGAATTGTTTTCTACTTTATATACACCTCCCCAGCCAGTTGCAGTTAAATTATCTAAAACCAAATCTTTTTTTTGTATTTCAAATAAACTTAAAACCTCATATAATTTTGTTTCCTGTTGTAATGTTTTTTGATTATCTTTTAAATTATCACTATATCTATACACAATTAATAAATCAATTTTTTCTGGATTTATTTCTATTGATGATACTCCTCTAACTTTTAATGTTTTAGGAGTTTGACAAATAACTCCAAAGTAAATTGTAGATAATATTAATGTAAAAAAGATTTTCATTTTTAATAGATTATTAATTTTATAATTTCGGAATTTTAATTTATGTATTATTTTAAAATCAAATATAAAAAATAACTTTCGATAATAAAGCAATATAAAAAGGTTTATTTTAAAAAGTTATTTCACCCTTTCGATAGTGTAATTGATTAAATTAATTAAGCTGGTTTTGCTATCGGATGCGGGAAAATCTTCTAGGATTTTTAGTGCTTTATCGCGGTATTCGTGCATTTTTTGTTGAGTATATTCAATACCACCCAAGGCTTTTACTTTCGCCATTAATTCGCGTACTTTTTCGTTGTTTTCGTTGTAACGTTTTACAACCTTAATCATCCATTTTTTATCGTTGCGGGAGGCATTGTTTAAAGCGTATATTAAAGGTAAAGTCATTTTACGCTCCTTAATATCAATTCCAACTGGCTTGCCAATTATGGAGCTAGTTGCTTCATAATCAAATAAATCATCTTTAATTTGGAAAGCAATACCAATTAATTCGCCTAAATAGCGCATTTTTTCGATGGCATCCTTATCCGCTCCTGCCGAAGCTGCACCACTGGCACAACATGAAGCTATTAAAGCTGCCGTTTTTTGTCGGATGATTTCAAAATAAACATCCTCTTCAATATCTAATTTCCTAGCTTTTTCAATTTGCAACAACTCCCCTTCGCTCATGGCTTTGGTAGATTCTGAAATCAATTCTAAAAAATCATAATCTTTATACTCGGCACTTAGTTGTAAACCTTTCGCTAATAAAAAATCGCCTACCAATACCGCCACTTTATTTTTCCATAAAGCATTGATAGAAAAAAATCCACGACGTTCCATTGCATCATCCACCACATCATCGTGTACTAAAGAAGCTGTATGAATAATTTCGATTAAACTAGCTGCACGGTAAGTTCGCTCAGTAATTCCACCCGAAATATTTGCCGTTAAAAACACAAACATGGGGCGCATTTGTTTGCCCTTCCGTTTTACAATATAATAAGTGATTTTATCGATTAAAGGCGTTTTACTGCGCATAGCATCTTTAAATTTGTCCTCAAACAAATCCATCTCTTTGCTAATGGGCGCTTTTATTTGATCAACCTTTCCCGACATTATTGTATATTTAAGCGTAGATTTTTTGCTGCATCTTTAATATCATCTACCGAAATATTTTGGATACATTTAAAATGTTTTTTAGGACATTTATCGAAACCAATTTTGGAGCAAGGCCTACAGGATAAACCTTTCACTTCGATATTTTTACTCATATTATGATTTTCGGGATAAAATGGGCCCATTCCAAATTTAGGTACAGTATTTCCCCAAATTGCCACAATTGGTTTGTTTAATGCTGCCGCAATATGCATCATTCCAGTATCAGGCGTTACCACTAATTTAGATTGTAAAATAATCGAAGCCGATTGCTCTAAATTAGTTTTACCTACTAAATTTATCAGTTTGGTTTCTTTAAATTCCTTTTCAATTTTTTTAGCCTTATCCACATCCTCTTTGCCACCAACTAAAATAAAAGGCTGTTTAATTTTTTTGATAATATTGATACATAATTCCAAAGTTGGCGCTTTAGTAGCATGTGCTGCACCAATTACTAAAACATAATATCCATTTTGGATTTCGATAGGGAAATTGGATAAATCGTACTGATTTTTTTCCTGAATAAAAAAATCTAAGCCATTACCATCATAAATAACATCTAAATGTTGAACAGCTTTAAAATAACGGTGAACAATATGTTTTTTAGGAAGTTTATCAACTTTAAAATTGGTTAGTAACCATTTTTCGATATTTAATTTATCAAAAGTAAAAGATGGAATTTTTAAATTTCGTTTAATTTTTTCTGAACGTAAATTTTTGTGTAAATCAATTATTTGATCAAAACCTTCTTTTTTAAGCTCTTTGATCAAATCTTTAAAATTATCATTTAGTTCCCAAACCTTTGTTAAATAAGGGTTGTTGTGTACTACACCCGCAAAACTTTTTTTAACCAAAAAATGTAATTCGGTATCAGGCAGCTGATTTTTTAAGCACCTAATAATAGGAGATGTTAATACAATATCTCCAATGGAACTAAATCGTATGATTAATATTTTTTTCAAAGCGTACCAAAGTTAACCAAAAATCAAGCATTTTGTAAGAAAATTTGATATAAAAAATTTTAAACCTAGATTTTATCCTCTATGCTTAGTTAATATTTTTTTGCATTTAGAAAAATATCTGTAAAAATTTGAAATAATTTCGGCTTTCTAAAAAGTGTAAAAATGACTAGTTTTCCGGAAAAAATATTTTTTTTAGGTGCAGGTGGGATAGGAATGAGTGCTTTAATTCGCTATTTTTTGGCGCAAAACCACGAAGTAATGGGTTATGATAAAACCCAAACCAAATTAACACAAAAAATTAACAGCGAAGGCGCAAGTATTTTTTACGAGGATAATGTAAGTTTAGTACCTGCAAGTTTTTTAAATCCAAAAGAGGTTTTAGTGGTAATAACTCCTGCAATTCCTAAGGATAGTGAGTTGTTAAACTTTTTTATAGAAAACAACTTTACTATTTTAAAACGCGCACAAGTTTTAGGTAAAATTACTAAAAGTGCTAAAAGTATTGCAGTATCTGGTACGCATGGTAAAACCACTATTAGCTCTTTAATTGCTTCGTGTTTACACCATAACGATAAAGCATTTACGGCTTTTTTAGGGGGAATTTCTAACAATTTACAAAGTAATTATTACCATGATTTAGGTAGCGAAATTACTGTAGTAGAGGCAGATGAGTATGATAAATCCTTTTTACAATTATTTCCAAATTGTATAGTAGTTTCGGCTTTAGATCCTGATCATTTAGATATTTATGGAACGGAGGAAAATATGATTGCAACTTTCCAACAGTTTACGCAAAAAAATTTAAAAGAGAACGGGGCGGTTATTGCACATAAAAGTATTGCGCATAAATTGGAAACAACTTGTTTTACTTATGCTTTAGAGGATAATACAGCGGATTATTTTGTGAATAATATCCAAATTGTTAACCATAATTTTGTGGCAGATTTTAACGGTCCAAAAGTGAAGGTTGCAAACGTTGCAATAGGTTTACCAGGTATTCACAATCTCGAAAATAGTTTAGCAGCATTTGCTGCTTTGCATTTTATGGGTATGGATGTTAACGAAATAGCCGCTGGAATTAAAAATTATAAAGGTGTGGAACGCCGTTTTGATATAAAATTGCAAAAAAACGATTGTATTTTTATTGATGATTACGCACATCATCCAGCCGAAATTACTCAGTTGGTTAAATCAGTAAAAATTTTATATCCCGAACAAAAAATTTGTGGCGTTTTTCAACCACATTTATTCTCTCGAACACGCGATTTTTTAGATGGTTTTGCAGAAGCTTTAGAATTGCTGGATGAGTTGATTTTACTAGATATTTACCCTGCAAGAGAGTTGCCTATTCCAGGGGTAACATCCGAGGTTTTATTAAACAAAGTTAACAAGAAGTTAAAAATGCTTTGTTCAAAAAAAGATGTATTACACCACCTTAACGAAACGAAATGTAACGTAGTTTTATCCATTGGAGCTGGAGATATTGGGGCTGAGGTGGAAAAATACATCGAAGTATTAAAAAATAAGTGGGGTGTATAATTATTAACTAATTGATTTTTAAAGTTTTGAAATTTAATTCGATACGTTTTTGGAGAAAATTAGTAAACGTTCTTTTTTTATTGTTTTTTGTTTTTTTAGTGATTGGCGCGCAAATTCATCATGCTAACCAAGAAGTTAAAAATGTGGATATATTGATTGATATCAATGTAGGCGATAATTTTTTAGCTCCATCAGAAATTAAAAATCATATTTTATTAAAATACGACAGTGTTTTAGGTAAACGAATTGGCGATGTAAGTTTAAACGAAGTTGAAAATTTAGTGCAAAACATTGTTGGTGTAGCTAAGGCTGATGCTTATTTTAATACAAATGGACATTTACATATAAAGGTTGAACAAAAAAAGGCTATTTGTAGAGTTTTAACACCTGATGGCAAAGGATATTATATTGATGATAAGGGTTTAATAATGCCATGGGTATCCGTTTATACACCAAATGTTTTTGTTTGTACGGGCTATATTAGCAAATATGGTAAGGGTTTAGATAGTTTAAAAACCAATAAGGATTTAAACAAAGGCGTTTTTAAATTATATCAATTGTTAGAAAATAATGAATTTATGAAACAACTGATTAGTTATTTTTATATCGATAAATCCGGAAATTTTTGGCTGTATCCAGTTATTGGTAATCACAAGTTTAATTGGGGCAAATTGGAGGATTTAGAAGTTAAAATCAAAAAAACAGAAACATTTTATAGTAAAATTATTCCCATTAAAGGTTGGGATTTATATAAGGAAATTGATTTAAGATTTAATCAACAAATAGTTTGTAAATAAATGGATTCAAAAATTATAGTAGGTTTAGATATTGGTACTACCAAAATTGTGTGTATGGTTGGACGAAGAACCGAATTCAACAAAATTGAGATTTTGGGAATGGGTAAATCGGAGTCGATTGGTGTTAAAAGAGGTGTAGTTGCAAATATTGATAAAACTGTGGAATCCATCATTGCAGCTGTTCAACAAGCAGAGGATCAATCAGGTGTTATCATTCGAGATGTAAATGTTGGTATAGCTGGGCAACATATCAAAAGTTTACGCCACCGTGGCCAACGAATTTTGCCTAACGTGGACATGGAGGTTAGCCAGCAGGATATCGACATGTTAATCGAGGATGCCTATAGATGCCCAACTCCATCAGGTGATGAAATTATTGATGTATTGCCTCAAGAATTTATTATTGATGGTGAGCAAGGCATTAAAAACCCAATTGGTCATGCGGGAATGAAGGTAGAGGCCGATTTTCATATTATCACAGGACATGTAACAGCGGTAAAAAATATTATCAAGTGTGTTGAAAAAGCAGGATTAAATCCGGTGGATATTATTTTAGAACCTATCGCATCTTCAGAAGCTGTTTTAACCAATGAAGAAAAAGAAGCTGGTATTTGTTTAGTAGATATTGGAGGTGGAACAACAGATGTTGCAATTTTTCAGGATGGAATAATTAGGCACACAGCAGTTATTCCTTTTGGAGGAGATATAATTACCGAGGATATTAAAGAAGGTTGTACAATTATTAAAAATCAAGCCGAATTGTTAAAAGTAAAATTTGGTTCGGCATTGGCAATCGAAAATCAAGAAAATGAAATCGTATCCATACCAGGTTTAAGAGGAAGAGAACCGAAAGAAATTTCGATTAAAAATTTAGCCAACATCATACAAGCAAGAGTGGAGGAAATTATCGAGCAAGTGTATTTTGAAATCAAAAACTCTGGTTACGAAAAAAAATTAATTGGCGGAATTGTAATTACTGGTGGTGGTTCATTGTTAAAACACATATCTCAATTAATCGAGTTTACAACAGGCAAATATGTGCGCATTGGATATCCAAACGAGCATTTAGCTCCAAGTAAAGCTAATGATATAACGAGCCCTATTTTTGCCACAAGTGTTGGTTTAATTATAGTTGGATTAAATGAAGCAGAGAAATCTGGTGGAAATAAAAACAGTTTTGAAATAAAAACACCTGAGCAAGAACCAATTATTTCTGAAAAGGAAGAGGAGATTAAGGTTGAAGTAAAACCAAAAGTTGAAAAAACAGAAAAAGAAAAAAGATCGGGGAATTTATTGGATTTTTTCCGAAAATTTTTCGAAGATGATACCGAGTAAATAAATAAACAAAATATAAAATAGAGTTGTATGCAATTTGAAATGCCCAAAAAAGAATCATCCATCATTAAAGTTTTTGGTGTTGGAGGCGGAGGTAGCAACGCAGTAAGCTACATGTACTCTCAAGGTATTGAGGGAGTTGATTTTTATGTGTGTAACACCGATCAACAAGCTTTGGATAATAGTCCGGTGGAAAATAAAATCCAAATTGGTATTAATTTAACTCAAGGTAGAGGTGCGGGCTCTAAGGCAGAGGTTGGACATGATGCTGTGTTGGAAAACTTAGATGAAATTCGCGAAATTTTAAATAACAATACCAAAATGATTTTCATTACCGCTGGAATGGGTGGTGGAACTGGTACTGGTGCAGCACCTGTAATTGCTAGATTGGCAAAAGAAATGGGTATTTTAACAGTAGGTATAGTTACTTATCCTTTTGGTTTTGAAGGAAAAAGAAGATCTACTCAAGCGCAAGAAGGTTTGGAAAGATTACGCGAAAGTGTTGATACTTTATTGGTTATTACCAACGATAAATTACGCGAAGTTTATGGTAATTTAACTTTAAAAGAGGCTTTTAGTAAAGCAGATAACATTTTAACCACTGCTGCAAAAGGTATTGCCGAAATTATAACGGTTACAGGTTATGTAAATATAGATTTTGAAGATGTACGTACTGTAATGACGGATAGTGGTGTAGCAATTATGGGTTCTGCTTTAGCAAATGGCGAAAACAGAGCTATTGATGCTGTTCAAACTGCATTGGCTTCGCCATTGTTAAACGATAACAACATTGAGGGGGCTAATCATATATTATTATATATTGCTTCTTCATCTGCTAATGAGGTGTTGATGGATGAAATTACTGAGATTACCGATTATATCCAAGATGAAGCGGGCTTAACTGCCGAAATCATTTGGGGTACAGGAACGGATGAAACTTTAGATGATAACATTAGTGTAACGTTAATTGCTACAGGATTTAACGTGAATAAAAAAGTTGAAGGGGTTACACAAAGAAACGATGAAAAAGTGGTGCATGTTTTAGATACGGCAAAGCCAGTTTTGGATATAAAACCTTTAGAAATTAAGTTGGAAGAACCAAAATTTGAGGCCCCTATTGAAGCTCCGAAAGTGGAAACTCCTAGAATTGAAACGCCAATTACAACTTCAACGCCTTTATTTGAAGAGCCAAAATTGGAAACACCAAAATGGGAACAACCGCTTACGCAAAACACAGCTGATGAGGTGAAAAATGATATACAACCTTTACCATCTATCACGCCAATTGCAAATCCTGTTTTTAAAGCTCCTGTGCCCATTACTACTCCAAAAGTAGAAAATACACAAGCAGAAGTAAATAGCATTCAAAACGAATTGCCAGATGGTTGGGGTGTTAAACGTGTTAATTTAGAGGATAATTTAACTACTGAGGCGCCTAAAATGGAACAGTCTTTACCGCAAAACAATATTCAAAATGTTACACCTCAACAACCTATCGAAGAGGTTAAACAAATTAAAAGAGTGTACGATTTGTATAGCGATTTAGATAATTCGGATACAAAAAACACAGAAATTGAAAATAATACGTTTGAAAGTAGAGAAACTTCTAAATCAGTATTTCAACAAGAAATTAAGCAACAACCTACTCTATTTTCAACAAATGAGTTAGATTCGAATTTAGATACTAACTTTTCTAAGGAATTAGATGAGGAAGAAAGATTAAAAAAATCGCAAGAAAGAATAGGTTTAATTCGTAAATTCAGTGATAAATTTAAATCACCATCTAGCATTGATGATTTAGAAAAAGAACCTGCTTTTGTGCGTCGTAAAATTCGTTTAGATAATATTCAGCATTCATCGGATACAAATATTTCTAGAACTTCTTTGGATAATAACAATGAATTAAGATCTGGTAATTCATTTTTACATGACAATGTAGATTAAACGTATCGTACTCTATTGTTTATTTATATCCAATTAAGGCTAATCATTTTAAGATTAGCCTTAATTTTTTTCAATTATACCTATTTAAAAACCAAATAAATTTGGAATTAAATTTTATAAACCTAAACCTGTCAGGTGTTTTTGTGTTTAAAAAAATCTAAAATGAGATCACAATTTTAACTTTATTTTCTTGCGAATTATAAATGATTTTTTTGGCTATTTGGTACTTATTATAACCTAAACACAAATCGTATTTTTCTATTTCAATATTAGTGCAATTTTCAAAACTAATTTTTACACCATTATTGCATATTATTTCAGAAGAGTTTACTTTTAAAAAGTCTATTTCAGGCGCGAAATGCAAATATCCTTTACAATCTTTTCCAAGGATATCACCTATTAATTCATCCGTTATTGTAAAACAATTTTCGGATGCTTCAAATGAACGTTGGTGCAAAATTCCTTCATTTTTATAGCCATCGTGCTGTGCTATAATTTTCTGATTGTTTTCGGATATTATTTTAACTTTAGCGCGTTTGGCTACTCTAAACCCCGACCATATTTGGGAGGAGTTTTGATGATTTACAACCAAAGTGTTGTGCGCTTTAGATGAACGCTGTAAAGTTCTTTCCTTACCTATATTGTAGGTTGAAATACCTGTATCTACAATAAAATTTTTGTTTTGGGTATTTATTACAAAATTAAAAGTATCTGCATGCGCATGTCCGGGCTGATATTTTGGAGCTATTCCGCCAATATCTACTATGGCTTCCCATTTATCAAAAGTAAACTTACGGTAAGCAGATTCGTTTAATTCGATTGTTTCAGGAAAAATTCCGTGTTTTTTTGCCAAAATCAAAATATCTTTTACACTAAAAGCTATACCATTGGTGCTATCGTTTACATGCGCAAAATCGCCATTTTTGAAGCTAAATGTATGTATCCAATTTACCATTTTTTTTGCATATGCATATATGGTTGCGTGTATTGGATTTTTTGGAGTAAGATAATCTAAAACTTCTAAAACCCTAAATAAAATAATTTGATGGTACATTGGCGTAAGTTCGTAATGAGCGCCATCGTTTAAAATTTGTTCTTGTAATTGTTCGTTTAACAATTCCGAATACTTTTTAATCCAATTTTGATTTTTAAAAAAATATGCTGCCATGTGCATAGCAAAACAATTTTCTAATAAATGATTGGCTAAAATATGGTATTCTAAATGTTTATCTAAATATTTACATTGTGCTTTTAAACCTTCTATAATCGAATTCGGGATGTCCGATGCAGGTAAGCTACTTAAAAAGCGAATAGTGTTTAAAATTCGTAAAGAAACTGGGTAAGGCTCAAGAGGTAAATTACCCGTATATAATTGTTGATGAATATCTTGTAATAAATTAAATTTTATAACATTATCAATATTGTACTGGCGCAAAAAATCCATGTATTGTAAATTGTAATTCCACAATTTACCATGTTTTTGTTCGTTCCAAAAAACCTTATTATCGAATGTATGCTCTAGGTTTAAAAAAGTAAATACATAGGTATTATTTTCATGCTGCAATACATCTGTTACAATAGGCAATTCGTTAAAAGTTAATGGAAAAAATGATAAATTTTCGTCCTTAAAAACTTCTAAATTTTTTACCTTAAAAAGTTTATTTTTAATTTGATAAACTACTTGTTGCCATTTTAAATATTTAACTGTGTGTGCAATAAGTAAAATTTTCTTTACCATTTTACCCATAAATTTGTAATAAATGCGCTACAATTCTCTCGGCACTTTTTCCATCCCATTTCTCAATTTCACCACCTTTTTTCCATTCTTGCGCAAATAGTTTTTGCATTGCTGGAGCAATAGCATCAGGATTGGTACCTAATAATTCGTTGGTCCCATAAATAATGGTTTCGGGCCTTTCGGTATTCGCTCTTAACGTCATACAAGGAATACCCATAACACTGGTTTCTTCCGTAATTCCGCCACTATCTGTAATTACCGCTCTACAATTTTCAACCAAATAATTAAATTCTAAATAACTTAAAGGTTCAATTAAATGTAAGTTAGGGTAATCAATTCCGATATGCTCAAGTATTTTTTTGGTACGTGGATGCACAGGGAAAATTAAAGGTAAATTATGCGAATGTTCAACAATTTGTTGTATCAACTCTTTTAATTTACTTTCTTGGTCCACATTAGCTGGGCGATGTAAAGTCATCACTAAATAGCCCTCTTTTTGTAAATTTAATTCCTTCCAAATTGGAGGTGCTATAAATCTGTGGCGATGTTTTAATAAAGTATCAATCATGGTATTTCCCACCATAAATAATCTATCCTCACTAATTCCAGATTTTCGTAGATTATCATTTGCAATTTCGGAAGTAGTGAAAAAATAATTCGTAATACTATCCGTTACCAATCGGTTAATTTCCTCGGGCATACTCCAATCACCCGAGCGTATTCCGGCTTCTACATGTACTACAGGAACACTTAACTTTTGTGCCGAAATGGCACAAGCCATAGTAGATGTTACATCACCTACAACTAAACAAACATCTGCTTTATCTTGCATCAATAATTTTTCGTAACCAATTAAAATTGCAGCAGTTTGTTCGGCTTGCGTTCCGCCACCAGCGCCTAAATTTTCGTTGGGTTGAGGTATACCTAATTGCTCAAAAAAGCTATCCGACATGTTTTTATCGTAATGTTGACCGGTATGTATTAATCTGTATTGTATATTTTTTCCTTCATTTTGAGCTTTTAGTATAGCATCAATGATAGGAGAAATTTTCATGAAATTTGGTCGCGCTCCTGCTATTAAATCAATCTTCATATATTATATTTTGTGGTAAATATAAAAAACACCTTTCAGTTATCTAAAAAAATTATAATATTTATGTTTTAACTTCGAATTATTTTTATATTTGTTACAACAAATTTTGTGACTATGGATAGAAGATCATTTTTTTGGGGAAGTTTAGCCGCTTTAGGCGGATTAATTATTCCTTGGAGAAAGTTACAAGCCGAAGAAATAGCAACAGAAGGTTTACAAATTGGATTTAATCATATACCAAAAATCGAAAAAAACAGTACTATGCAAACAATATTTCATGCCTCAAACAGTAGAGGAAAAGCCAATCATGGTTGGTTAAATTCCAATCATACATTTAGTTTTGCCAATTATTATAATCCTAACCGAATGAATTTTGGTGTTTTAAGGGTTTTAAATGATGATATTATTACTGGTGGATCGGGATTTGGTACACATCCGCACCAAAATATGGAAATTATTTCAATTCCTATTTATGGTGCATTGGCGCATAAAGATAGCATGGGCAATAGTTCGGTAATAAAAAGTAATGAAATACAGGTTATGTCGGCAGGTTCAGGCGTACAACATTCCGAGTTTAATGCGAGTGGAACTGATGATGCAAATTTTTTACAAATTTGGGTATTTCCAAACAAAAAAAATGTGGTTCCAAGATACGACCAACAAGAGTTAAAAATTAACGAAAAACCAAACGAATTTCATCAAATATTAAGTCCGCACGAAAACGATCCAGGTGTTTGGATACATCAAGATGCATGGTTTAGTTTAGGTAAATTTACCAAGGCAACTAAACAAAACTATAAATTACATAAAAGCGGAAACGGTGTTTATGTTTTTGTGATTGAAGGAGAGGTAAAAATAAACAACCAAATTTTACAAAAAAGAGATGGTTTAGGAATGTGGGATTCCAACGAAATGGACATCGATATCCAAGCTAACTCCAATGTTTTATTGATGGAGGTGCCTATGCAATAGTTTACAATTTAATATTTTAGTAACAAATTTGAATGTTTTATTAATAGTTATAAATATTATCTTTACATTTTTAATTAAATTCAAATGCGTTACAGTTTTAAATTACTTTTAGTATTTATCTTAATAATTAAATATAATAACATACATGCTCAATGTCCAGTTGGAAAAACACAATTTATAATTGATGTTGTGCCTTTTGAAAATTGGGAATTTGAAACGAGTTGGGATATAAAAGATATATCAAATAATATTATTGCAAGTGGAACTTATGGAAAAGATACCATTTGTTATACATCAGGGAATGAGTTGTATTTTACAATACATGATTCCTACGGTGATGGAATTAATGAGGGTTCCTATTCAGTTTATCAAGAAGGAAAAATAATTATTTCAAAAGAGGAATTTACTTTTAGTAGAACATATCCTTTTAATTTTCAATCTTCAAAACTAAGTAATAAGTTAATAAAAATTTGTAACGACTTATATAATCATTGTAACAATACGTCAACTTTATCTTCATCAGTAATCAATTCGTACACAGATTCACTTTTATTTTATCGTGCATATTTAGCGGATAATTTAGATATTATTAAATCTGCTTTTAATGTAATCGAATGTTATGAAACGAATAACTCACCTTTATTTTTGAATAATAACACCAAAGGTGGATTTAAAAATAAAAAAGGAGCAGTTGATGGTTTAGAATTCGACAGGGTAATTTTTACATTAATGCAGGAATTATTTAATGTTTTATATAACAATTCAAACCCAGCAAAATATAGAAATTTTATAGAGGGGAAAAAATATAAAACTTCATCATTTTTTCCAGGAAATTGCCCATTGCCTGAAGATTCAACACAAGAATATTCAGTAACATTAAATGCATCTATGCAGTCTTCTTGGGGATTTCCTACTGCATGGTCTAGAAAACCATCAAGAAGACCAACTGGATTTTATCTTTCTCCAGGTACAATTGCAAAAATTAAAGTGCCTACCAACTTAGTTAATAAAGGATACAAAATACAAGTAGGAGCACATCCAGAGTTTAGCGCAAGTAAAGAAGATATAAAAAGATTTTTTAAAGTATTTTCTACTTATGATGTTAAAGACACAATAATTACTATTGCAAGTCCTTTTGGAGGAGGTATATATTTAATTATCCCATATCCCGCATCTGAAGGATTACAGAAAATAAGTTTGAAAAATGTTGTACCTGCACCATTTTTCTCTGCAACAAACCATCATAAAACTTCATTATCAGAATGGCAAAATGTACAAAGAAAAAACCAAGCACCTTGGGCTGATTTTGAATCTGAAAAATATATGATGCAAGTTCCTACAAGTTACATTTATAACTATGAAGATCCAGAAACTTTAATGAAAGATTGGAATGGTAGAATTGATGCAATTTCTGATGTATTGGGGTATCCTCATGATAAAAGAAACAATCAATCTTTGTATATAGCTTTAGATGTGGATATTTTACATGGGGCATTAGGTGTAGGCTTTCCTCAAGGAAATAATATGTATGATCCTTATGAACCCTATGATAAATATAATGGAAATCGAGATTATTGGATACTTGTTCCAGGCGCTATGAGTCTTTCTGATGACGAGATGCATGAGTTGGGGCATATTGAATTTACGACAGACTTTACAGGAGAAGGAGAAGCTATAGTAAATTTATTACATGCAATTGTAGAAAATAAATATTACGGAATGGATATAGATAGCGCTTTTGGAATGTCATTCGCCCGTATGTATAAAATTACAAGAAACCAAGCAGCTATAAATTGGATGGTTACAAAAAATTTTAGATTAGGTAATCCAATGGATATTTCAAATACAACAAAAGATGAGGTAAGGTATCAACATAGAGGTTATGCAAAATATGTTGAAATTGCTGCACTTTTTGGTTGGGAAACTTTACAAAAATTTCATTATCAATTAAATATCGATTATAACAACAATAAATTAACTAGTGATTTATCTAAAAATGATGATAGAATACTAAGGTTGTCTGTAGCTGCAGGGTTTGATTTACGTCCATTAATTCATTTTTGGGGAGTTCAACCCGAAAACCCTCAAAAATTAGAAAAAGCAATTAAAGCTAAAAATATACAGCCTTCCTCATTGATTTGCGAGAGACTTTATCATTATAAATCTATAATACCTATGGATAGTGCTCAGTTTAATCAACATGCAGAAATTTTCTTAAATGGTCCTGTAACTTCCGAAGGTGATCCTGATTATGGTAATGGTTGGTACAATGTGTGGGTTCCAAAATATAATAAAACTCATGGGGATTCAGCATCAAAAGCATTACAAGTAATAATAGATAAATATTTTTCAAGTAATTGTGATATCGTAAATACTCCTCAAATATTAATTGAAAATAATAGTATTAATGTATTTCCAAATCCAAATAAAGGACAATTTACCGTTAAAATCGAAGAAAATTCTGCTGAAATAAAAATTTATAATATTGTAGGACAAGAAATATATAGCACAATAACAAATCAAAAGAACACCAACATATTTATAGAAAATAATGGGATTTATCTCGTAAAAGTTAAAACAGAAAGTAATTTTTATGTATCTAAAATAATTGTGAATAAATAAAATTTTAATCGCTTATTTTTATTTATTTCGTTTACAACGTTCGCTACAATACTTTACATTATCCCAATTTTTCTCCCATTTTTTGCGCCAAGTAAAAAGCTTTTGGCAAGTTAAACAAGTTTTTTCAGGTAAATTTGCTTTTTTAACACCTTTCATAAGTATTTTTATTTTAAATAATAGTTATCCTGATATTCATTAATTAAATAAGATTTTAATGTTATGGTAAAAGATTTTTATAATCTCGTTTTATCGATTTGAAATTTTTAAAGTATTAAATCAATACAGTAAATATTTCTTTTTTTCATTTTACCCAAAATCATAAAATCAGTTTCTTCTTTTTAATAAATTTCAAGTATATTACAAATTTCATATATCAATTTGATATCCGTATAAATGTGTTTTAAAAACAAAATATTTTCTACATTCTGTAACTACAATATTAGGCGATATAACAAAACAATTCATGTTAATTCCGGCAATTCAACGCTCTTATTATCTACAACATTTGTATCATGAAAGTTATCTTTTCGAGTTGGCAAACTAGATAATAATTACATAGTATATATTTTTTTAAACCCTCGAAAATATTTTCTTTTGTAGTATTTCCATTCTTGAAATAAAATGGATCAAAATAGATCATGTTGCCCTCGATATACATTTTAATTTGCTTCTTGAAACTGATTATAAATATCCATTTTTCTTGGATTGTGTACAACCAGTTTACCTAAATCGATAACAAATTCTGTAGTATTTACTTTTTCGGATTCGATTAAATCTAAAACCAAATTTTCTTTAGCAGTATTATACCAAGGAGAATTTACTCTGTGTGAATATAAAAGATCCGAAATATATAATAATTTTAAACCTTTTGTTTTAGATAAATTTGGTGTTTTTTTGTATAAATAGATTATTGAATTGCCTAATTTAGACAACTGTTCATCAGTAAATTTTATATAAGAATTTGATTTCACAACTCGTAGTTACAATTTTTTTTAATACTCACAACTACAAAATTAATTCTATATCTCTTTGTTTCCTCAAAATTACAATGATTGGTTTTTTTCAAATCCCTATTGTCACTTTAGTCTCTCAGTAGCATTAAACCACTACCAACTAACCAATTTTTCGTTTAATTTCGTTTAGTTTCATTAAAGCTTCTACTGGGGTTAGGGTGTTGATGTCGATGGATTTTAATTCCTCTTTTAATTCAATTAAAATGGGGTCGTCCAGTTGTATAAAACTGAGCTGTACACCTTCTTTGGGTATTTTTTTGGTGTTGGTTTCGCCTTTTTTTTGTTCTAGTTCGCTTAAAATCTTTTTAGCCTTTTCCACTACCAACTTTGGCATTCCGGCTAATTGGGCAACGTTAATACCAAAACTATGCTCCGAGCCACCTTTTTGTAGTTTGCGTAAGAAAATAATTTTATCGTTGATTTGCTTAACGCTCACACTGTAATTTTTTATACGCTCAAATTCATCCGTCATTTTGTTCAGCTCATGATAATGCGTAGCAAATAAAGTTTTAGCTTTAAACATAGGGTATTCGTGAATAAACTCGGCAATTGCCCACGCAATACTTACCCCATCGTAAGTACTCGTACCACGCCCAATTTCATCTAATAAAATTAAACTTCGAGCCGATAAATTGTTAAGGATATTAGAGGTTTCGTTCATTTCTACCATAAAAGTAGATTCCCCTGTAGAGATGTTATCCGAAGCGCCTACACGTGTAAAAATTTTATCCACCACGCCAATTTTAGCCGATTTGGCTGGCACTAAGCTACCAATTTGTGCCAAAATGGTAATTAAAGCGGTTTGGCGTAACAATGCGGATTTACCCGACATATTTGGTCCGGTTACCATAATAATTTGTTGTGTGCTATCGTCCAAATAAATATCGTTGCTCACATACACATCGCCTACTTTTAATTTTTTTTCGATAACTGGATGGCGCCCTTCTTTGATATCAATCACAAAATCATCCGAAATTTGAGGTAAATGATAGTTATTTTCGTTCGCCAACACACCTAAAGCACTTAAAACATCAATTTGAGCGATAATTTTAGCGTTATTTTGTAGTTTTTGTAAGTTTAAACACAGTTTTTCGATTAAATCTCTAAAAATTTCTGCCTCAATCTTTCCAATTTCCTCGTCGGCACGTAAAATTTTGTTTTCTAAATCTTTTAATTCCTCCGTAATGTATCTTTCGGCACTTACCAAAGTTTGTTTACGTATCCAAGTATCAGGCACTTTATCCTTGTGTGTATTTCTAACCTCGATAAAATAACCAAAAACGTTGTTGTAATTAATTTTTAAAGAAGTTATTCCAGTTGCCTCAATCTCGCGATTTTGCATATCCAGCAACAAATCTTTGCCATGCGTTAAAAGTTGGTAATATTCATCTAATTTTGCATCCACACCCTCTTTAATCAATCGTCCTTTGCCAATAATTGCAGGCGCATCGGGATGAATGGTTTGTTTGATTAAATTTTGAACTTCATCCGAATTTTGATAGGCACTATACATCGGCGCAAACAAATCGAACTTTTGTAACAAAGCTATAATTTGATTGCTAAAATGAATGGATTTTGCCAGTAACAACAGTTCTTTCGGACTAACTTTATTAGATGCAATTTTAGAGATTATGCGCTCTATATCTCCAAATTCGCCTAAAATTAAACGCACCTCGTCCTTTAATTTTTTTTGCTTAAAAAAGTTTACCCAATTTAAACGCTCCTCTATTTTTTGTTTATCAATTAAAGGCATCAACACCCATCGGCGCAACATACGTCCGCCCATTGGAGTTAAAGTAAAATCAATTATGTCCAACAAACTCGTACCCTCAGGATGGTCCGTACCCACCAACTCTAAACTTTTTATGGTAAAATAATCCATCCATAAAAAATCGTGCTCCTCAATCCTGCTCAATCTGTTAATATGCGGACGGTTATTGTTTTGTGTAGTTTTTAAATAATGTAAAATTAAACCAGCACAAATAATGGAGGTTTTTTTGTCCTCTAATCCAAAACCTTTTAGCGATTTAACTTTAAAAAATTGTTCGATAGTTTCCTTTGCATAATCCAAATTCCAAGCCCATTCATCAATCCCGTAAGTATAAAATTGATTTCCGAATATATCCGTTATGGAATGGTATTTATTTTTTTCGAACAACAACTCCTTTGGCTGAAAATTTTTAATTAACCGCGCAATAAAATCTGTTTTACCTTCTGCCACGCTAAATTCACCTGTACTTACATCCAAAAAAGCAACTGCTGCATGAGTATCATTTACATAAACAGCCGCTAAAAAATTGTTTTCCTTAGCCGTTAAAACTTGGTCGTCGATAGCAATTCCCGGCGTAATCAAATCCGTAACTCCTCTTTTAACAATAGATTTGGTAAGTTTTGGATCCTCTAATTGGTCGCAAATTGCCACCCTTTGTCCAGCTCTAACCAATTTAGGTAAATAAGTATTTAAAGAATGATGCGGAAAACCCGCTAAAGCAATTTCCGAAGCCGTACCATTGGCACGTTTGGTTAAAATAATACCTAAAATTTTAGAGGCTTTTACAGCATCCTCGCCAAACGTTTCGTAAAAATCGCCCACTCTAAACAACAACAAAGCATCTGGATGTTTGGCTTTAATTTCGTTGTATTGTTTCATTAAAGGCGTTTCGGCAACTTTATTATTTTTTTCGGTGGAATCCAAAGCTTTAAAATTTAAAAGATATATTTACATTTGCTAAAGTGGTAAAATTACACAAATACTATTTTTTACCCTATTATTAATTGCAAGAGATATAAACAGCTGTTGAAAAATGAGAAAATTACGCATTGATGAAATGAACCGTTTAACGGTAGATGAATTTAAAAAAGCTCCTAAAGTACCAGTAATTGTTGTGTTGGAAAATATCCGAAGTTTAAATAACATAGGCTCCATTTTTAGAACTGCCGATGCTTTTGCCTTAGAAGCTGTGTATTTGGTGGGTATAACTGCTAAACCGCCACATAGGGAAATTCAAAAAACTGCTTTAGGTGCAACGGAATCTGTGGATTGGGAATATTTTGAGGACAGCATGAAAGCATTAGCTAAATTAAGCGAAAAAAATTACAATATTTTTGCTTTGGAACAGGCAGAAGGCTCGGTGGATATTTTAGATTTATCAAACAAAATTAACAAACCTGGTGTGGCAATAATTTTAGGTAATGAGGTGGAGGGTGTTTTACAAAGTACCATTGATATATGTGATGCTTGCGTGGAAATTGAGCAATATGGCACCAAACATTCCTTAAATGTTGCCATTAGTGGCGGAATTGCTATTTGGGAATTGTTTAAGTGTTTAAAACACTGATTTTTAACAAGTAATATTTTTTTATTAAAAAAACTAGTCCAATAGTGCATAAAAATATGCCAAGTGCTATTAACTTTGCATAATTACATTTTTTTGAAATCGAATTTTAAATTATATTGATATGAATAATCCTAAAGCGCAAAAAATTTTAAATAGTTTGCTTAAAGAAGCTACAGGCGAGTGGAATCCCGAAAGTGTTTGTGAACAATTAACACAATTACGTACAATTGCTTTAGAGATGAACGACCCATTAATTGTAAAAACTTTACGATTAATGCGCGAAAAAATCCAAGAGGACGAATCGTTTGAAGTGGAAATTGAAGTGGAAGATGAAGAAGATGAATTTGAAGAGCCAGAAAATCATTTAGAATATTTATTGAATTTATTATTAGAGTCGGATAATAAATACAACCGCGAAGAAATTAAATTGTACCGTACCGCTTTAATGAAGGAGTTGTACTAACAAAATCATTCATCAACAAAAAAGCTACCTATTTGGGGTAGCTTTTTTTATGGATTGTAGTAAATTAAGAAAATAGATATTTGTAAACCCAATAAAATCAATAATTTTTCCCTAAATCGGATAGTAATTTCCACCAATTGGCTTTGCCTGTGTTTTTGCCTAATCTAACAATTATTACATTGTTAGTGGGGTTTACATAAATAAATTGACCTAAAATACCTTGTGCCATATAATCGCCTGTTTGGGTGGGTAGCCACCATTGATATTGGTAATACCAAGCACTTCCATTCATAATATCTATTTTAGTAGATTTTTCTACCCATTTTTCCGAAACAATTTGTTTTCCGTTCCAATTGCCTTTATTTAAAAACAATCTGCCAATTTTTGCAAAATCTCTTGCACGAGCATTTAAACAACAAAAGGTTTTTTCTAACCCATTTCTTTTTCTATCCAAACTCCAAGTGGCATCGTATTCCATTTCCAAAGGAATCCAAATTTTTTCCTCTAAATATTTGGTAATCGATTTATTTTTTAAAGCCCTTTCTAAAATTAAACCCAATAACTGGGTGTTTCCACTTACGTAATCAAAATCTTTTCCAGGTTCGTTTTTAAGTTTTAATTTTTTTATTGCTTTTCGCAAATTGGTTCCATAATAAAACGTTGCTGCGTGCCCAAAAGGATTGAAATAACTTTCTTTAAAATCCAAACCCGATGTCATTTGTAAAACATGCTCGATAGTTACTTTATCAAATCCATTTTCTTAAACTCTGGGATATAATTGGTTATGGGTTCTAAAACAGATTGAATCAAGCCATCATCCAAAGCACAACCAATTAAAATGGAAGTTACAGATTTTGCCACCGAAAACGATGGAACAACAGAAGCTTGATGGTATTTATCCCAGTATTTTTCGTACTGTATCGTATCGTTTTTTATGATTAAAAATGCAACAGTATTGTTTTGCTCCAAATACTCCTCAAATGGTTGTGCGATATTGTTAACCAATAAATCATTGGGAATTTTAAATTGAGTTGCCACAGGAAAACTAAAAGAATTTTCGCCTTTGTGCGCAGTGGCACTAGGAAACTTTTTATGATCGTTAATATCTGCAAAATTATACACCACAAAACGACTTACTTTGCACGAAAAAATTATGGTTACCAATACCAAAGAAGTTATAAAAACAGAAGATTTGAGCATATTTTTTCTGTAAAAATATACTTTATATGGTAATTTTACGACTTTTTGATGGATAAAATAGTTTCAATCATATCTTAAACTTTAAGTAATTTTAAAATAAGTTTCAAGTATACTTGAAACTTATTAGATATCCATAAATACTTAAAATTATAATTTAAAACATAATAAACTTTTTTACTAGAAAATCAAAAATGACATGCGAAAGCTTACGTTAATTTGAGGTAAAACACGTGTGCCTTCGAACTCCCAAAAAAATAAATCGCCTTTGGGGATATCAAAAAATGGATCGTAAGTGTTACCTTCCCATTTGTTGGTTAATCTTTTTAAGCCTATACCTAAAACCCCTTCAACAAATACTTTGGGAGTAATATACTGTATCATTCCGTAGTTTAAAGCAACAGATTGTATGGATTTGCGAATTACAAATTGGTCGGTTTCATCAAATAAACCAGTAGAGTACTCTACAAATACATTTCTGGCATCCCTAACTCTTCCAAAACTCAGAGCAATATAATCGTTATGATCTTTTCCAAAATCAACTATTTGATAATATTTAAGCTCTAATTGATGAAATTGCCCTAGAGGTAAATCTACCAATTCATCCTTATCAAACTTCCAAAAATTACGGCGAAACTCAAAGTATTTTTGTCCGAAAACATACTCCACACCAAAACGTTTTTTATATACCAACTCTGTACTTCCTTGAATGGCAGGACGGTTTAAATTAAATAAAGCTAAAGGATGATATTTTACATACAAATCGAAATCCTCATTCGCTTTTACAAAAATTGAAGAGAAAACAAAAAGTATAAAAAATAAAAGCTTAGCAAATTTGTGCATTTAGAGAGATTTTAACTACAAATATGAACAAATTTATCGAAAAGCTTTTAAAAAATCACCAACTATATAATTACTTCCTGCAATAATATAAATTCCCTTATAATCTTTTAGGAAATATTGTGATACTAAGCTAATATTTGGAACAATTTGATGGTTTAATTTATATTTTGAAGCTTTTTGCGCTAAATCCTCTGCAGATAACATTCGAGAATTTGAAGTGCTGGTGAAGATGTATGAAAAATTTGGCGGAAAAAGCTCTAAAATTTCATCTATATTTTTATCCGATGCAAAACCAGTAATTAAGGTAATGGGTTGATTTAATTGTTGTAATTGCTGGATTAAAATTGTAATTCCATCCACATTGTGCGCTGTGTCCACTATCACTTTTGGCTGTTGTTGTACAACTTGCCATCTACCTAAAAAATTGGTGTTTTTAACCACATTTTTTACGCCAATAGCTATACTGTGAGGCGAAATTTTAGTCCAAGTAGATTGTAAAACTTCCAAAGCACATTGAACAGTTTTAATATTTTCTTGTTGATATAAACCTTGTAAATCTGATTCCATTTCTGGAAAATTCATGATTGCAGCAAAATAAATATCCGATTTATTTTTAATTGCAGCGGCTTTAAAGATGCGTTCGGTTTCTGTTTGTGTTTTTCCAATAACTACAGGAACATTAGATTTTATAATTCCAGCTTTTTCTAAAGCAATTTGTGGTATAGTATCGCCCAAAAACTTTTGATGATCTAAGCCAATATTGGTAATAATTGATAAAATAGGTTCTACAATATTGGTACAATCTAATCTACCACCTAACCCTGTTTCGATAATGGCAATATCCACTTTTTCCTGATAAAAATAATTAAAAGCCATCATAGTGGTGTACTCGAAAAAAGAGGGACCTACTTCCTTAAATTTTTCATCGTTTTGTTTCACAAAATCTACTACAAACTTTTCGGGAATATATTCGCCATTAATTTTAATTCGCTCTCTAAAATCCACTAAATGTGGCGAACAAAACACACCCACTTTGTACCCACTTTGTTGTAAAACAGAAGCTAAAATATGTGTAACAGAGCCTTTACCATTGGTGCCTGCTATATGTATTATGGGGTATTTTTTTTGTGGATTATCTATTAAATTGCTTAAAGCATAAACTCGCTCCAACCCAGGTTTATAAGCACCCCAGCCATTATTAGCTAAATTGGGATATAAAGCAAAAAGATAATTTACAGTTTCCTGATAATTCATTTATTTTAATTGGAAATACAACTCTATATTACCAACTTGTTGTGCTGGTCCGTTTGGATTAGCACTATATTTAGTTGCATATGCTGCTTCTTTAGCACGAGCCCTTAAACATTCATTAGCAGTTGTTCCACCAGCAGCAATTTCGGCATTTATAACATCACCATTTCGGTTAACTGTTACACGAACCATAACCGTTCCATCAGCGTTGCAGTTATGACTTAAATTTCCAGCTTTTACAGCTTTACGACCGCCAAAATCAAACATTCCATCACCAGCACCTTTATTTCCTTTACCAATTCCACCTCCAGCATCGCCATTTTCACCACCTTTGTTACCATCCTTTTTTCCTTCTCCAGCACCACCATCATTATTAGGCCCTTTTAACAATTTCGCCATATCTTTTAATCGGTCATCTACCTTAGGTTCTTCCTTTTTAGGTTCAGTTTTTACTACCTCTTTTTTTTCCTCGGTTTTAGGCGTAGTTTTTACAGGTTTAGTTTTTTTAATTTCCACCGGACTATCATTTTGCTCAAGAAAAGAAGGGTCATCTTGAGGATTAGAAACCGAAGAAGAAGTTTCTTGAGGTTCAGGTTGCGTTTGTTCGGCAGTTTCGGCTTCGGCATTACGTCCGGCATCAGGATCACCAAAACCTTCCATACCTATAGAAACATCACCTAAAGGTGGATTTAAAGTAGTAAAACCAAAAAATATCATCAATAAAATCAAAACCAAATGCACTACAGCAGTAGTAATCCATCCTTTGATTTTCCCGTCTTTATTGGTGCTATTGGATTTCATGATGCAAGATTTTGGTTAAAATAAAATAACGCAAACAATTTAAAAAGTAACAATTATTGATTCGCCTCTGTACGAACCACAATTTTAGTATAACCTAAATTTTTAGCTTCAGCAATTACTTCCATCCCCTTTTGCCATTCCACTTTAGCATCTGCCACCAAAATTAACGATGGAGATTCCATTCCAGCAGCTTGTGATTCCAACTCACTAATTACACCTTCTAACGATGTAATTTTCCCATTAATCATATAGGTATAATTTTTATCAATTTCAACAACAATTTGAGTATGAATTGGATTTACAGCAGCTTTAGTTTTAGGTAAATCAATATCTAAACCATGAACAGAAACAAAAGTTGAAAGAACAATAAAGAAAATAAGCAATAAAAAAACTATGTCGGTCATACTCGACATGTTAAAATTTGGATCAACTTTATTTTTAGAACGTAAGCCCATACTATTCTGCTGGTTGGTGTAATAAGTCCATAAATTCTAAAGATTTATCCTCCATATCACGCACCACTTTATCCACTTTAGAAACCAATATGTTGTAACCTAAATATGCAATAATACCTACAATTAAACCTGCAACCGTAGTTGCCATGGCATACATAATACCACTGGATAAATCATCAATTTTAATTCCTCCATTCCCACCATGAGCCATTTGATGAAAAGTTGTCATCATTCCCACAACCGTACCTAAGAAACCAATCATAGGAGCAGCACCAGATATAGTTGCTAAAATGGATAAGTTTTTTTCTAAGTTCGATATTTCTAATTTACCAACGTTTTCGATAGAAGTAGCAATATCCTCTAACGGACGGCCCAAACGCGAAACACCTTTGTGAATCATTCGAGAAGTAGGATTATTATGTTGTTTACAAATTGTTAAAGCCTGCTCAAAATTTCCTTTAGAAACAGCCGCTTTAATTTCGGGCATAAAACTAGGATTTAATTTACTCGCTTTTTGAATCGCCGAATAACGTTCTACCCAAATATAAACTGCCACAATCGACAAAATTAATAAGGGCACCATAATAGGCCAAGAATCAATTACCAAATCAATAATAGGCAAAGTTTCTTCTACCTGATTAGGCAAACCTGTTTCTGCATTTAAATTTTCTACCGGAGCATTAGTACCGTTAGGAATTCTTTGTAAATCTAATAAAAACATAACTAATTTTAATTGTTAAGTTAAATTACATAGCATGTAAAAAATAATAAACAGCAGCACCACCTAAATAACCAATAAGTGCTAATAAGCTAATTTTTTTCAAGTACCAAAAGAAATCGATTTTTTCCAATCCCATTACCGCAACACCAGCAGCCGAACCAATTATTAAACAACTACCACCAGTACCAGCACAATATGCTAAAAACTCCCAAAACTGTCCGCCAGCCGCAAATGAACCAGCCTCTGCAATTGGATACATACCTTGCGCAGCAGCTACTAAAGGAACGTTATCTACAATAGAAGATAATAAACCAATTGCCATATTTATAGCGTAAATATTACCAAAAGTAGAATCTAAAAATCCAGCTAAAGTATTTAAATGTCCAACTTCTTGTAAAGCTGCTACCGCCATTAAAATACCCATAAAAAACAATACAGATGAAGTATCAATTTTACGTAAAATTGAAATTACAGATAATGCACTTTTGTGTTCGTGATTTTTTTTGCGGTGTAAAACCTCAGTAATTACCCAGATAACCCCTAAGCTTAACATCATACCCATAAATGGAGGTAAATGTGTGTATGTTTTAAATACTGGAACAGAAACTAAACCAACACCACCTAAAATAAACATGAAAGTTCTTTCGAAAGCTGTTGTAGGTGCTCCATGTGAGCCAGATTTTTTATCATCAGGACGTTCGAAAGTTCCTTTTAAACGGAAACTTAGCACAATTAAAGGTAAAAGTAAAGTAACTAAAGCAGGTAAAATTAAATTAACAATCATATCTGGAACGTTAGGTAATTGTCCTTTAATCCATAACATAGTTGTGGTTACGTCTCCAATAGGCGACCATGCCCCACCAGCATTTGCAGCTATAATTACTACACCCGCAAATAACCAACGCAATTGTTTATCGGCAATTAATTTACGTAATAAAGAAATCATTACAATAGCAGTTGTTAAGTTATCTAAACCAGCTGAAAAGAAGAATGTAATTACTCCAACAATCCACAATAACTTTACTTTACTAGTTGTTTTAATTTTATCAGTTATTACAGAAAAACCTTCGTGAGCATCAACTAATTCCACAATCGTCATTGCGCCCAATAAGAAAAATAAAATGTTAGCTATATCAAATAAATGATGGTATAAACCCCCACTTCCATCTTTACCATGCTCAACAATATGATGATCTACGCCTGGAACAAATACATAAATTGCCCAACAAACCATACCAATAATCAAGGCAGATGGCGCTTTATCAATTTTTAAAGGATGCTCAAAAGCAATAGCCAAATAACCTAGTACAAATACAACAATCATTAAACCTTCTAACATAACATTTTTTAATTTAAATTTAACATGGCAACAAAAATACATATAGAAATTAGCGTTTCTATATTTTTTTGAATATTTTTTTTAATATGAGTGTTTTATGTGATTAAAAGTACTAAAAAATTAATTTTTGTTTCGTAGTATTTTACCTTTTTTATGAAAAAATGACAAAATAAAAATCCCATCTTCAAAATAATTGAAGATGGGATGAATGAATAAATCATATTAAAGTTTAATTACTCTTTCACTAACAATTTTATCGTTTGATAAAGTAACCTGAACATAATAAGTTCCTGGTGCATAAGAATTTAAATTAACTATCTGATTGGAATTGTTGATGTTAACAGTTTGTAACAATTTACCTTGAACATCAAACAATTGTAATTTTTTAGCCTCTTTATTTTTAACTGTAACTTGATTTTGTGTTGGATTTGGATAAATTTCGATTAGTTTACTTTGCGAAACAACATCCGTTCCTGTACAAATATCTACATTAACCACAACTTCTGCTTTAACGCTTTCGCAATAATCCGTATCCATAATTTCCATATCGTATAAATAATAGTAAAAATTATTGGCAATGTTTTGGTCTACTACAGTTGTAGTTTTAATTGTCATTAAACCACCAGCAGAGTAAGGATAACTTACACCAACATTAGTGCGATACAATTTTAAATTACTATCCGAAAAACCAATTTGTAAATTATTTCCTTGCGGTATTGTTAAATCAAATATAACTCTGGATTCCCCAGCTGGAATAAACACTTGTTTACTAGCTATTACAACACCATTGGCGTTACGAATAACAATTGTTCGATTTTTAGCTTCTTCTGATAAAACCAAAGCCGATTTTAACAATACTGGTTTTGGTGCATCAAAAACCATAAAAAATCCACCATTATGATAAGCCCCATCTGCAGGAATTATAGAATTCATACCGATTTTTTGTGTTCCAATACTCGTAGAAGAACTAACATAAAATGATTTAGGATTTTGAATATTTGTTTCATAAATATTTCCTACAAAAGCAGGGATAGAATCTGTTGCGTTATCGTACCACAAAATAGTGTTGTTGTTAGATGAAGTTGCGCTTAAAGTTACATCTCCCAAATTACAAACTGTAACATCTTCATAAACAGGAGTTCCTGCATCATTTATTTCGGCTTTAACCTCTTTACGCACACTGTAACAAAAATCATTTCTTTCTACTTCCCAATCATATAGGTAGTAAAAAAATCCTGTTGGGTTAGATGCACTAGAGCCTACTATAGATAAACCATCCATTGTGTAAGGAAAATTTAATCCTACATTACTTCTAAAAACATCCGCACCACTTGCCATTCCAATTTGCAAACCTTGTCCAACTGGAATATTTAAGTTTAATTCTACACGCGAAATTCCATCAGGAATATTTACATCTTTTTGTTGTAAAATTGTTCCATTTGCATCTCTCAATACTACCGTTCTAATTTTAGCTCCATTAGCATTTGCAATAAAACTTTTTAACGTAAACGGACGCTCTACATTTATGATATTAAAAAAGTTTCCTGCATGCATTGTTCCGTTTGCTACAACCAACTCCGGACCTAATTTTTGTATCTTATTTACACTTTCCGATACGGTGTAAAAGAAATTTTCATTTCCGGCTACCTGAGTAGAATAACCTGAACCCGCGTTTAACAAATTAGTACTTAAACTATCTTCATACCATAAAACTGTTCCGCTTGCTCCTGTAACTTGGAAAGCAGCTAATCCTGGTGCACACAATTTTACATCTTGAACACTTCCAGCGTTTGGTTGAACAATTTTAATAAAATTACCTTTTTGAGCAATTGTAGAACCATCCGCATTGGTTGCAGTTAAAGAAACATTGTAAGTACCTGGATTACTGTATTGTACCGTTGGATTTTGTATGTTAGATGTTGCTGGAGTTCCACCCGGGAAAGTCCACGACCATGCAGTTGGATTGTTGGTGGATTCATCTTTAAAATTAACTGTAAAAGCTCCACAAGCAGCATTTACATCAGCCGTAAATGCTGCCACTGGAGGGTTTAAAACTGGGCCGCCAGAATTGTACACATCCGATTCCCATAAACCTCTACCATACGTACCAGCAAATATTTTTTTAGATACATAATTAATTTCCAACTCATATACTCTAACATTAGGTAAACCACTCATAAAGTTTGTCCAGTTATTCATACCTTCCTCACGATACATCACATAACCCAAACCACCCACATATAAACCATCTTTTTCGTTATCTTCCCAAGTTGCACAATATTTTGTACTCGATGGTAAGTTCCCTGTAATATTGGTCCATGAAGCCCCAGCATTATCCGTGCGATACACTCTACTTGAAGTAACTAGTACAACTTTGTTTGGATCGCGAGGATGAATAGTAATGTAACTTATACCTTCACTGTTCCAACCGTTATTTAAGGTAGTCCATGAAGTGCCTCCATTGGTAGTAACATACAAATTTGTTCCCTTACTAACATAAATAATTTGATTGTTGGTAGGCGCAATTTTCATGTTGGAGACATTTCCAGTACCTAAATTGCTCGAAATTGCCGTCCAAGTTGCACCCCTGTCGGTACTTTTAAATACATCAGCATAGGCCACATAAATTGTAGCCGCCACTAAAGGATCTTGCTCAAAAGGCGTAACCCAAGCACCAGTTCCACCAGGTCCTGTAATACCATTTCTACCGTTACCCATATTGGTACTTCTATACATTGTACCGTTTTGAGATGTACCATATAAATTATTAGGATTTGCCCAATCCACGAATGATTCCATACCATCTGCGCCTAACCAACAACGCCACTCGCGGTTTGCACCACGCATCACACTTGTCCCATTATCTTGCGAACCGCCTGATACTAAATTAGGATCAGTTTTAGAAACCCCAATTTTATAAAACTCGCGGATACCCATACCAGTAGTTTTATCCACAAAAGTAACTCCGCCATCTGTACTGGTATATATTCCCCCATCAGTTAAAGCAAATAAAGTATTTCCATAGTATCTTAAATTATCAATATCTGCATGATTATAACCAACACCACGTTGTTGTGCACCACTGGGTGTCCAAAAGGAACTTAACTGAAAAGATGTTCCGCCATTTGTTGAGCGCCAAGTATGAATTCCTCCAATATGTACTTCATTGGCATTACTAGGGCTACAAGCAATTGCCATATCTCTAGGCGCTTGTCCGCGATCATCCGCTCCTTTATCATCGTAACCAAAAAAGTTTATGGTTGCTCCATCAATTAATTTAGTAAAGGAATCCCCACTGTTGGTAGAGCGATAAAAACCGCCAAAAACGCCCCCGTTCGATTCTAGCACGTAAACTACTTCAGGATTATTAGCACTAACAGCTACCTTTTTATGATTGTTAGATGCTGTAGCAAAACCTGTAATTTCGGTAAAATTTAAGCCTCCGTTTGTAGATTTTCTAACAGTATTACTAGTGTAATAAACAGTATTGGGATCGCCAGGTTTAAAAGCAATATCCCAACAACTTCCTCCTGATGTTCCGCTAATTAAAGTCCATGAATCCCCACCGTTTGTTGAGCGCAACAAACCCGAAGTTTGCGTAATGGCAAAAACAATATTAAAATCTGTTGGATGATAAACGATACGTGTAATTCGTCCAGATGTACTGGGTTTAGTGGTAGTAGTCCATGTAACTCCTGCATCTGTAGATTTATAAATTTGCGAGTTTCCTCCCCAAATATACGTATTGCTATTTGCAGGCGAAATGGCTACAGCCCAAACATCAATTGTACTAAAATTATCGGTTAAAACAGTCCAATTAGTTCCCCCGTTATAAGTTCTCCATAAACTTCCACCAGGTGTTCCTACAATCCAATGTTGAGAATTGTTAGGATCAACAGATACATCCGTACATCTACCCACACCCGGATTCCATCCAGATGTTGCCACCCAATAAGTAGGACCCAATTCTTGCCAATTACCTGTAGTTGTGGATGGCGTTGGAAATCTTCCGTTGGTTTCTAAACTTCTTTTGTAATTTCGGGTTCTTTGCGAATTTTCTTCATCCGAAATGATAAATCCATTTTCATCTAATTCTTTTTCGGCAACATATTCCCAACGTTTGTATTGTTTGTAACCCGATCCTTTACCGGTTCCATGTTTTTCAAAATAACGATTGGCTTCTCGTTGGATATCTTCAAATTTAAAAGTACCCAAATCTATCATTTCTTGGTACTTTTGAGCAAAGGTAGGCGATAACAAAAGCATTAAGCCCCCTAATAAAAGTGGTAGTTTTTTAAGCATAATAAAGTCGTTTTTGTAGTTAAGTTCCTTAAAGTTAAGTAATTTAATTTTTAAAAACTAATTTATTTTGAGAAATTTTAAGAAATAATTTTTATCTTTATCTACCTTAACATTTAATGTGAAAAAGCAATTTATAAGCTATGTTTATTACGATTTAAAGCGCAAGAATGTCTTAAATATTAGTATAGCATTAATTTTTTGTACATATTTTACAAATGCACAAACTTTATTTATATATCATAAAATCACTAACGAACCATTAGAAAATGTAGTGATTTCCAGCGAAAAACCTTTTGTTTTTAGTTTAAGCAACTCAAATGGCGAAGTTAATCTTAACGAATTTGTATCCAGCGATAAAATTAGTGTAAGTTTAACAGGATTCAACAACTTAAATTTAAGTTACGAGGATTTAAAAAATCAAGCATTTAAATTACATTTACAACCCCGAAATACGCAATTAAATGAAATTGTAATTGCAGCTACTAAAAGGCAACAATTTAGCAAAACATTACCGCATAAAATTAGTGTAATTGGTAAAAGTGATGCCGAATTTTTACAACCACAAACCACTGCAGATTTATTAGCAACATCTGGCGAAGTATTTATGCAAAAAAGTCAGCAGGGAGGCGGAAGCCCCATGATAAGAGGATTTGCAACCAATCGTTTGATTTATAGTGTGGATGGTGTACGAATGAATACTGCTATTTTTAGGGCAGGAAATATCCAAAATGTGATTTCTTTAGATGCTTTTGCCATCGAAAGAACTGAGGTGTTTTTTGGTCCGGGCTCGGTTATTTATGGTAGCGATGCCATTGGTGGCGTGATGAGTTTTACAACCTTAACACCTCAATTATCTGTAAACGATACGGTTAGAGTTAGTGGTAAATCTAACCTCCGTTTTTCTTCAGCCAATAATGAAATTACCAATCATTTAGCGGTAAATATTGGTGGAAAAAAATGGGCAAGTGTTACCAGTATTACCTATTCGGATTTTGGCGATTTAAAAATGGGAAAATTTGGACCCGATGAATATCTTAAAAATTTTACGGTATCCCGAATAGATAATCAGGATAGGATGGTGCAAAATCCCAATCCTTTGGTGCAAAACCCTTCAGGTTATAATCAGTTTAATATCTTACAAAAAATCCGTTTTAAACCCAATAAAAATTGGGATTTTACTTACGCTTTTCATTTTTCCGAAACCTCTAAATATTCAAGATACGATAGATTAATCGAAACTCAAAATAATGGTTTGCCGGTTTCGGCAGTGTGGAATTACGGACCGCAAAAATGGGGAATGCAAAATTTAGCTATTGATTATAAAAAATCCAATAAAATCATGGATTTGGCTCAATTAAAAATGGCTTACCAAAATTTTGAAGAAAGCAGAATTGATAGGCGATTTAACCACCATCGTTTACGTACCAATTTAGAAGAAGTAAAGGCATATTCTGTAAATTTAGATTTTACAAAAATCCATCATAAAAATCATTTTTATTATGGTGCAGAATATGTTTTAAACGACGTTTTTTCTAAAGGTTCGGCGGTTGATATTAGAGATGGAAGCGCTATTTTAGTACCCAACAGATATCCCAATTCCAATTGGCAAAGTTGGGGAACTTACATAAATTATCAGCGTTTATTTAGTGATAAATTGGTTTTTCAAAGTGGCTTGCGTTACAACAACTATATTGTAAACTCCAATTTTACGCAACATTTACAATTTTATCCTTTCGATTTTACACAATCTAAAGTAAATAATAATGCTACAACAGGTACTTTTGGATTTGTTTTTTCACCTTCTCCATCTTGGAAAATTTCTCCTAATTTTAGTACAGGTTTTAGGGCGCCAAATGTGGATGATATGGGTAAAATTTTTGAGTTTGTTGCCGGACAAATTGTGGTACCTAATACTAACTTAAAAGCCGAGTATGTGTACAATTCCGAAATCAATATTTCCAAATATTTTGGCAATTGGTTGAAGTTAGATTTTACAGCTTTTTACACCTATTTAAACAATGCAATGGTAAGGCGACCATTTAGTGTAAATAATCAGGATAGTATATTGTACGACGGAA
>JACCEB010132209.1_pt1 | contig 40705 bp, 34 predicted proteins | sample 7454761 | NCBI WGS metagenome assembly JACCEB01 (sample SAMN15323454, study PRJNA562643) | freshwater metagenome | isolation source: river surface water | place: USA:Blue River Watershed | collected 2017-08-18
ATTGTTTCATATTCGGATTCTTCGTCTTCGTCATATTCTTCGTCGTCATCAGTGATTTCGATGATTTCACTTTCATCGTCTGAATCCTTATTTTTTTTTAAATTTTTCTTTTTGTCATTACGAAAAGAATTCTTCTTTTTGTTGTCTATTTTGGAAGATGGCATTTTTTATTGTTACGTAAATAGTTGTGTTTATATTTTTATATTAATTTTATATTTTGTTCAATTTTCTGTAAAATATTTATTCATTTAGCAAATTTATCTCATTATTTAGTCGATATAATTTGATACAACGCGTATGATTCAAAAAATTGATTTAATGCAAATAAATATAAATGTTTGGATATAATATAACATAGGTAACATGTCGTCTTTTAAAGATGCCAATTCAATGTCTTCTTCTAAAATCATCGGGGTACAATTTAGTTTGCTTTCACCGGATGAAATTAGAAAGAATTCAGTCGTAGAAATAACCTCGCGCGATACATATATCAATAATAAACCGGTAATTGGTGGGTTATTTGACCCTAGAATGGGTGTTCTTGAACCTGGACTTATTTGTCCTACCGATGGATTAACCTATATTGATACCCCTGGTTATTTTGGACATATCGAATTAGCCAGACCCGTGTTCTTTATTCAACATATTAAAGAAATCATGAAAATCGCTAGATGTGTTTGTTTCAAATGTAGTAAATTATTAATAAATAAAACTCAACATAAACATATCATTGATAAATCACCAGAAGACCGATGGGATTATGTCAGCAATTTAGCGTCGAATGTCAAGCGATGTGGCGAATTAATTGAAGATGGATGTGGTTGCAAACAACCAAACAAAATTCGATTGGAAGGTTTTGAAAAATTATATGCTATCTGGGAAAATATGGGCACGGGTGAAGAAAATGAAGAAAACAAAAAGGTTACGATACGTTTGACTCCGGAATTAATTATAAAAATATTTAAACGAATATCTGACGAAGACGTCCATTTTATGGGATTTAATCCTATTTGGTCCAGACCAGAATGGATGGTTTGTCAAGTTTTACCCGTTCCTCCTCCAGCGGTTCGGCCATCTGTAAAACATGATGCACAACAACGGTCGGAAGATGATTTAACTCATATTTACAGCAATATTATAAAAACGAACACCGATTTATTTACAAAAATACGTGAAAACGCGCAAGCAAATGTGATTGAAGGTTTGACTACCGTATTACAATATTTTGTCGCGATGATTGTAAACAATAAAGTCAAGGGCGCTGTTCCAATGGCACAACGTTCTGGACGACCTTTGCAATGTATTATGGGTCGGTTGAATTCCAAAAATGGACGTATTCGTGGTAATCTTATGGGAAAACGTGTCGATTTTAGTGCTCGTTCAGTAATTACGGGTGACCCCAATTTGTCTATACGTCAATTAGGCGTTCCACGTAAAATTGCTATGAATATTACGAAACCAATTACTGTAAATGATTTGAACCGCGATTTCCTAATGAAATTAATTCAAAACGGTCCGGACCTTTATCCTGGTGCAAAAATATTAGAAAGACGTAATGGTCAATCTATTTCACTACGATATGTGGACCGCGATTCAATTCGAATTGAAAATGGCGATATTGTTCACAGACATATGATGGATGGAGATGCTGTTCTATTTAATAGACAACCTTCTTTACATCGAATGTCTATGATGTGTCATATTGTCAAGATTATGGAGAAAGGAGACACCTTTCGTATGAACGTTGGTTGCACAAAACCATACAATGCCGATGAAATTTTTGGCTGCATTTATGCAGCGGGGTTTTAAAATAAAACATCGAGGTCGGCAACAGGAGGCGTGAAAAGCGTGAAACCTCCTAGTAAATAAATCAACAAAATATATTTGGCAAAACAATATAAAGAAAATACGATAGAATATATAAATGGTAGGAGATACAAATATTGAAAACGTAAAGGACTGTTCAAGATGCGGAGAAACAAAAGAATTTGACAAATTCATAAAAAAACGCAACATATGCAAAACATGTGATAATGCGAGAAAAATAAACAAATACAAGGCAGTTGTTATTGATAATTCAATCATTCAGCAATGCACTGAATGTAATGAAAACAAACCAATGGGAGATTTTATTCGAACTCGAACTGTTTGCAAAGCATGCAATAATAAAAATCGTAGAAATCGATATAAAACAAACGAAGAACATCGTTTGAAAGCGATAAAAGCTGCGAGCGAATTTAAGCATGCAAAAGTAATAGAGCGACGTGAAATAAAATTACAAACTATAGGTGAAAATAACAAGAAATGTAGTTGTTGTTCAGTAATCAAATCAATGGATAATTTTAGACACAATCGTTTAAAATGTAAAACATGTGAACGTGACAATCCGTTTGAAAAATTAAAACGAAGTGTCCGTGGCAGAATATGGTATGCAATTGACAAAAATATGCATACAATTAACTATTTAGGTTGCAGTTCAGCCGAATATTTAAAATGGATTTTGCACAATGATAACAATTATACACTTGAAAATAGAGGAAAGGTGTGGCATATTGACCATGTAATCCCATTATCAAGATTTGATTTAGAAGATAAACAACAACAATTACTTGCATTCAATTGGAGAAATACAATGCCTTTAGCTGCAAAAGATAATTTGTCAAAAAATAGAAAAATAATAATACCGCAAATTGAAAAACATTACAACCATTTATTAGAATATCATAAAGAAAAAAATATAGAAATGCCACAAGAATTTATTGATTTATTTGCAAAACACCTTGTTGCGGGGACACCCTTAGAGCTTTCACTACCACCCACTTATGGAAACATTCGTGGGGAACTCGGTTAATTGCCGAACCCAATGGTAATAATGTGAAAGATTGGGCAATCCGCAGTGTTACTTCCTAAGTCCGCTATGGTAGGATATGGAAGGCATTCAGAGACCGAACGGGTGTTGGTGAACAATGAAGGATTAGCCATCCAGAGTTTGCTTAAGATACAGTCCTTCCCCACTGGAAACTTTGGGGGTCGTCTACATTATATTGTGCAAAATATATAGATTTATAATTTATAAATTTGCACCGTATATGCAGACAAAGTTCGATGGAGATGAAATGAATATGCATATGCCACAGAGTGTGTTGGCAGAAACAGAATTAAAACACTTAGCAGCAATACCATATCAATTGATTAGTCCAGCAGGTAATGCTCCAATCATTGGTATTTATCAAGATTCATTATTAGGGTCATACCGATTTTCTCGTTCAAATGTATCGTTTTCACCACGCGATGCAATGAATTTGTTGATGATGTTTAATAATGTTGATGTAAAAGCTCTACGTGAAAAAGGTAATAAAATAACAAACTTTGATGTATTATCACAAATATTACCACCCATGACGATGGTATATAAAACAAAATTATATGAAGATGACGAAGATTATAAAACTTCCAACAATGTTCTTGAAATACGTAACGGTAAATATATCCGCGGCCAAATAGAAAAAGCCGTTTTAGGCAGTTCTTCCAAAGGTATTATACATCGTGTATGTAATGATTTCGGGAATATGGCAGCTACTAATTTTATAGACGATTTACAAAATATTATTACCGAATACATGAAATCATCATCATTCAGTGTCGGTATTAGTGATTTGATTGCCGATAAAAAAACGGCGCGTGAAATTGTCCAAGTCATTACAACTCAAAAAATGGAAGTCCAAAATATCATAGATAAAGTGCATTTGGGCGTATTCGAAAATAATACGGCAAATTCGAATAATATGGAATTTGAAACCCAAGTGAACAATGTATTGAATAAAGCAACCGAACAATCCGGTAAAATCGGTCGTAAATCTTTAAGTAAAGATAATCGTTTCCTCATGATTGTTACTTCCGGTTCCAAAGGTTCGCTTATTAATATATCACAAATGATTTCTTGTTTAGGACAACAAAACGTAGATGGCAAACGTATCCCATATGGATTCGATAGCCGAACTCTACCACACTATAGTAAGTTTGATGATTCACCTAAAGCACGTGGATTCATCGAAAATTCCTATATTTCCGGATTAACCGCACCTGAATTGTTCTTCCATGCAATGGGTGGTCGCATTGGTCTTATTGATACTGCTGTCAAAACGAGTCAAACAGGGTATATTCAACGTAGATTAATCAAAGGTCTTGAAGATTTGAAAGTAGAATATGATATGACCGTGAGAAATAGTAAAGGTAAAATTATCCAATTCGCATATGGTGATGACGGATTTGATTCTACCCGTGTTGAAAACCAAGTCATTCCTTTGGTCGGCATGAGCATTGAAGACATTTATATGCACTACGACATTCTTGGATTAAATGACCACGATACGAATTTACTCGAAATATACAGCAAGGGAACAATTACCCGTATGAAAAAACAACGAGGTGAAAGTAAGGAGATATGTAAAAAATATATTGAAAAAATGTTAGCGGGTCGCGAAGACATCGTAAAACTCATATTCAAATATAAAAATGAAAACGGTATCAAAATTCCAGTTGCTTTCCAAAATCTAATAACAAACGTGCAAGGACAACTTAATTTGAATGCAAATTCAACGGTCGATATTACTCCGTTAGAAGCATTCCAACTGATTGAAATCTATTTAGACAAAATCAAAGAATTGCACTATGTCCCTCCAACAAAACTTTTCGAAATCATGTATTATTATTATTTGTCACCTCGCGAATTATTAGTAAACAAACGATTTCACCGTAAAGCATTGGAAGTATTACTAGAAACCGTCGTTTTAAAATACAAACAAGCAATTGTTCATCCAGGTGAAATGGTTGGAGTCATTGCCGGTCAAAGTATTGGTGAACCAACTACACAACTTACGTTGAATTCAGTCATATACGAAACTGAAATTGTTGTTCGTAATTCTAAAAATGAAATCAAAAAAGTGCAAATTGGTGATTTTATAAAAGAACAAATATCAAAATCTTCTAAAATTGACTATATGAAAGACAAAGATACTACATATGCTGAACTTGATATACAAACTGAATATTATGAGGTTCCAGGCGCAACAGAAGATGGTCAAACTGTATGGAGACGTATTGAAGCAGTTACACAACACCCGGTTATTAACGAAGATGGAACCAATACAATGTTAAAAATTACCACAAAAGGTTGTCGTGAAGTAGTTGCAACAAAAGCAAAATCGTTGTTACAATTAGTCGACGGTAAAATTATTGGAGTAAATGGAAGTGAATTAAAAGTAGGCGATTATTTACCAGTATCAAGAAAAACATTAGAATATACAGAAACTTTTGAATTAGATTTGAAAGAAATATTACCACCTACTAAATATATTTATGGAACTGAAATTGAAAAAGCTTGTAATGTTGTAGACGAACATCAATGGTGGTCAAAACACTCAAATAAGACATTCACAATTCCATATAAAAGAAGTGATAGTGCATATTCATATTTAAAGAAAACTTGTGGTAAAAATCAAAAAATAGTATATGAACCAGGATTTGTATATACAAAAACAAACAGTATATCTAATTATAAAATACCTGATAAATTAGAACTAGATTATGACTTTGGATATTTATTAGGAGCATATTGTGCAGAAGGTTGTATGACGAAACATCAAATGTCAATTGCAAATATTGATGAAGAATATTATAAACCTATTTTAAGAATTTGTAAAAAATTCAATTTAACTACAAAAAATTATACTCATAATAATAAAGGTAAAGATGGGTGGACCAGTAAAGATATTCGTATTTATTCAACAATTCTATGTAATATTGTAGATAACCTTTGTGGTAAATTAAGCCATAATAAATATGTCTCCGACAAAATAGTATTTTCAAATAAACAATGTATATGTGGGTTTTTGGATGCTTATATTAGCGGAGATGGAACTGTTAGTTGTAATAAAAATAAAAATCATATAAATGCTGGTTCCACTTCTTACAAATTATTATTAAATATACAGATTATGATGAAACAATTGGGTGTTACTGCAAAAATTTATAAATGTGCTCAACCTACCAAAGATGTTGTATTTCCTACATATGTTACAAAATTAAAAAATATTCATCAAAGTTATAGATTATGTGTTGCAAATCAACAATGTAATAAATTAGCAAATTTACTTAATCTTACAATTAAATATAAACAAGATAAAATCTTATTATTAAGAGAAAAAGAATTTAAATTAGAATATTGTAGAGATAATCTTGTATTACCAAATATTATAAATGGAAAAACTGTTTTTGAAAATAGAAATGAAATGATGATGGATTTAGAGTTTGATGAAATAGTTTCAATTGAAGAAGTTGCCAATACAACAAATTATGCATATGACTTAACGGTTGAAGATACGCGAAATTTTGACTGCATAAATGGTGTAACTTTGAGAGACACATTTCATTTATCTGGAGTCGCATCTAAATCGAATGTGACTCGTGGTGTGCCAAGAATTGAAGAAATTTTGAGATTGACCAAAAATCCAAAAAATCCGTCATTAACTGTTCATCTAAAACCTTTAGACGAATTAGAACAAGACCGCGCTGCCCAATTTGCCAATATGATGGAACATACTAAATTAGTTGATGTTGTAAAATCAATACAAATATGTTTTGACCCAAATGAAACCGCCACTTTCATTGAAGAAGACAAACTTCTCTTGGAACAATATTATGAATTTGAAAACATGGTCAATGAATGCAATAATGAAGAAGAAGAAGCGGTTCCAGTGAAATCCAAATGGATTATTCGTATGGAAATGGACCCCGAAATTTTACTAGATAAAAATATCACGATGGATGATATCCATTTTGCAATTAAAAATAGTTATTACGGTAATGAAATATCATGTGTATACTCTGACTACAACAATGATAAATTAGTATTCCGTATTCGTATGAACAGTAATGTATTCAAATCGAAAAAATCAAAAGGCGTTAGTGACAAGATTGAACTCGACCCACTTGACCAATCTGACGATATATATTTATTGAAAAATTTCCAAGACACCTTATTAAATAATATTGTATTAAGAGGTGTCAATGGAATTGAAAACGTTCTTCCGCGAAAATTGCAAAATATGGTAATCAAAGAAGATGGTAAATATGTAAGAAAAGATGTCTGGGTATTAGACACGACTGGTTCAAATTTAATGGAAACCCTTTCACTTGATTTCATCGACCATACCCGAACATATAGTAATGATATCAAAGAAATATTCGATGTATTGGGTATTGAAGCGGCTAGACAAGTCATATACAATGAATTGGTTGAGGTGATGGAATTTAGTGATGTATATATCAATTATCACCACGTAAGTTTATTATGTGACCGTATGACTTCTACAAAAGATATGGTTTCTATATTCCGTTCAGGTATCTTGAATGACGATATTGGTCCTATTGCAAAAGGCACTTTTGAAGTCCATACAGAAGTATTCTTAAATGCTGCTAGACATGCCGATTTCGACCATATGCGTGGTGTTTCGGCGAATGTCATGATGGGTCAAGTTGGATATTATGGAACAAACGCCTTCAATTTAGTATTGGATATGAAGGAAACCGAAAAATTGACCGATGCACAACTCGATATCACAAACACAAATGATGAAATCGAAAAAATGTTCAAGGTCGGTGAAAATAAAAATGATGTGTGTTCAAAATCAAATATTGTCATTCAAAATAATATTGCAAATATTAAACAACGCGAAGACAAAATTTGCGACGATGATTATAATATGGGATTTTAGTAGGGTAACCAAATAATGGACCTATTTTTTATAATTATGCAAAAAAAGTATAATTATAAAATTGTGCAATGTGATTTTATTTCTTTGATTTCTTTGATTTATTTGCTTTCTTCGATTTCTTTACTTTCTTTAATTTCTTTGATTTCTTAGATTTCTTACTACCTCCTACTCCTCTAGATCTTTGAGCCGAGAGTGGTCTACCATTACGATTTGGTAAATTTTCATATTTTTTTATAATATAATCCTTTACAAATTTAATCTTACTTATTTCTGGTTCAATATCCCATACTGATATTCCATCTTTTTTGGCTTTATTTTTGTATTCATTATACTTTTTAAAGTATTCATCATATGCTTTGCCTGCTTCCAATTCATCCTGTAATGAATACCTATTAAGGTGTTCTTCTGGTTCATCTTTATGCAAGTAACTCATTTATATATATTACCCTATATTTTTATATTCACCGATTTATTTTTACTAAATCATCATTTACACCCTTGGTAATTTAAAACGCCGATTTATAAAAAATTGATTTTTATACATAAAATACAAATCAATTGAATCAAATTAACATGGAAAATATATCATCTAAAATATTATTATTACCAAAAGAAATACAAGACATTATTCATGAGTTTAATGTTGAACATAGACCCAAGATGGAACCAGTGTTTAAAGTGATTCGTTCATTGAATGTAACATGTTATATATGTAATGCTTATCTATATGATAAACCAAGAGATGATGTTGTATATATTATGAAAAGAATATTCGTGTGTTCAAAAAAATGTGAAATGATAGCAATTGAAGAATTAAAAAATGTCCCCTAATAATTTTACACATTCAGGGGGTCTGCACTTGCAAATATACTACATCAATTATACGTGTAATCATATAAAGATTTTTTATTTTTATACATAAAATATGAACACAGATACATTTCCATACACCGCCACAAGCATATCCATTTTAGCAAGATTTATTTTCATGTATCTACTATACACTAAAAAATCGACCAATATATATTCGCTCTATTTTTGCATATTGAATATAGTATCCTCTTCTTTATGGATAAAATATTGTATAGAAATTGATAATACTCCAATGTTAGCCAGAAGTGCTATTGATATTGGTTTATTGAGTGTATCGAGTGTATATATTATTCATAATCGTATATTCCATCTTGATAATGTCGAAAATGTAGAAAATACAATAAAATAATTAGAAGGGGGGTTTTCGTTTCACTTTCATAATAAATATAACAAAAATATTTATTATGAATTTTGTAATCTTGTGTGGAGGGTCTGGTTCCCGACTTTGGCCAAAATCGAGAGAAAAATTACCCAAACAATTATTACATTTAACCAATCTATTTACTATGCTCCAAAATACATTGTTAAGGGTCAAATATACTATCGACCATTTTACCCACATTGAAAATATGCGAATATTTATTATTTGCAATAAAGAACATGCCCATATTATTGAAACCCAAATTAGCGAAATCAATTTATCAAATATACCCATTTCAATCATTAGCGAGCCAAAAGGGAGAGATTCGGGACCAGCGGTTTGTATTTCGGCTCTTTTAGGAAAACCAGAAGATATTACTTGTATTATTCCAAGTGACCATATTTTTAACGACGACGCATTCGCGAAATGTTATATCGATTCATTAGAATATACCAAGAATTCAATCATCACATTTGGTATAAAACCTTCTCGTATTGAAACAGGTTATGGATATATAAAATTTGAGAAGAAGACATTTATTACCGAACAATTTGTAGAAAAACCCGCATATGAAACGGCAAAAACCTACGTATCTTCGGGTAATTATTTATGGAATGCCGGAGTATTTATTTTCAAAAATGCAAATATGATTCAGTGTTTTACGAATTACGCCCCCGATATTTTAGAAGGTTGTCGAGAGACAATGTCGAAAAGTAACGTAAATACACCCTCTTTTTTATTAGATGCAGATTCTTTCATAAATATTCGCGCCATTTCAGTAGATTATGCAATCATGGAACATTTATGTAAAGACAGCGCGTCGTCGATAGGCCGTATTACTATCCCATATAATTGGTATTGGAATGATATTGGTTCATATTCGGCTCTCTATGATGAAATGGACAAAAACGAAAACAACAATGTCGAATTGGGAGATTGTATTTCTATAAATACTAAAAACTGCTATATTGATTCTCAAACTGCTCTAGTCGCCACAGTCGGTGTCGAAAATCTCGTCATTGTTCAAACCGATGACGCTATTTTAGTATGTAATAAAGATACTACCCAAGATGTAAAAAAAGTGGTCGACAAATTAAAACAAGATAAGAGAGAAGAGGCCGTTCTACATACCAAGGTTTTTCGACCATGGGGCTGGTATATAAACGTCTATGGTAATGACTATAGTGAATATAAAATGAAATTGATTACCGTTTATCCAGGAAAAAGATTGTCATTACAATCACATAATTTCCGTTGTGAACATTGGGTCATCGTAAGTGGTTTAGCAAATGTTCAATGTGGCGATTCAACAACAGTAATGAGAGGAGGTGAACATGTTTATATACCATGCAAAACGATTCATCGAATCGAAAACATTGGCGAATCTTTATTAGAATTTACTGAAACCCAGATTGGCGGATATTTAGGAGAAGATGATATTATCCGTTACGAAGACGATTTTGGAAGAGTGTAATTTTTATTTGGTTTTTCGAGACGTTCGTTTCATTTCATACAATACTTTTCTCAATTGGAGTTGATGAAATTGTTTCCATCGTAATTGTTTGAGATGTTCATCTATATCATTTGGAAATTTTTTTTTACATTTACGATTACGAATCAAATCTTCTAACCTAATTTTATTTCTTAGAATGAGATTGGTATGTCGCGTACACGGAATAAAACCCGTATTTTTAGATACCTCGTAATTTTTTACGTATATTTTTTGATATTCGAGAATTGATTTTTTTCCACATAATATATTGTCGACAAAATGATTTATACAGCATTTTGGGTAACCATAATATTCGCCGTTTTTCTTTTTATAATTTCTATCGGATAACGATGCCATTGTTGTTTTTATTATTCTACTACAAAATATTACAATAAATCAATTTTGCATAAAACAATATAAAGAAAAATGCTATTAATAATATGTATACACTGGTGGTGAAATGGTATCACGAATGACTTCCAATCATTAGTCCCGGTTTCGATTACCGGCTAGTGTAACTCTGTATATAATGTAAATAATAAAATAACTAATATTTTATTATTTGTTTTCGGCCCTATTTTTTAATATAGACGTATTGTTCTAGATACTTTGAAATATTGATTAGATTTTCTTGAGGTGTGTCGGTATTTTGTCGTAATTTGTTTTGAACAATTAAATAAAATTCATTTACTTCTGATAATGGAACGGCTGGTGTAATTAATTGATATCCGGTCGAAGAGTTTGATTTAATATTTTGTGGCGAACGAATAAAATAAAATGGTTGACTCAATTCACCGCCTAATAATAACCAATCAATCGTTTCTATTAATCCGCCCAATTTGGTAGATGAAAATAATACGATTGATAAATTAAACTTATCGGCAATCATCCAAATATCTAAATCGGTCAAATAATATGATTCACTAAATATGACGGATTCAAATGATGTTTTGTTTTTCAAAACATTTTCGAGCAATTTGCCTTTACCCTGTTTTTTCAAAATACTCAAAATTTTTTGACTATATTTTTCAAAATACTTTGAATAGGCATTCCACAAACTTACTTTCAAATTATCTATAGTAATTAATTTTTGTAATTTATCCTGCAAAATATAGAGCAATACTTGGAAACTGCAATGAGGGGTGTTATTAAATACGATTTCACTGAATTTTTTATTTGAAAATATTCTTTTCCATAACGAGGTGGTTGGATTTCCCACCACATCTCTAATCACATGGATACATTCATTCGCCGTTTGTTCGGTTACAATCTCCACATTTTGTTCGGCCAATGTAATTGGTTCATTTGTATACTTTTGAGAGACCGATGGTATTGCCGTATTGAAGTCGACATTTTGAATATATTTGTTTGTATTGAATACTTCCATATCCTTAAAATATTCACTGTTTAGAGCCGACTGTAATAATAATAATTCATTGGAATTTATTTTATATTCACTATGTCCTATGTTCAAATATGTTTTTGGATACAACATGAACAATTGAACCCGTTTATATCTCAATAATTCGTCCGCGATTCTGGCATAATACACTTGTTCATTTAATACGCCACTTACCAAATGTGTCTTTGGCACTATAAATTGACACTCATTTTTTTCAGTAGTTATACAATATGCTTTCTCACCACAATCGGTGGAACATGCTTGTATATTGTCCAATTCCATTAATATTTTCATATCTATATCTGCAAATATGATTTTATTTTTAGCCAATCTCTTGAGTAATGTCTCCATTTTTCTTATTTTTTCTTTGTGCATCAATGTTCGGTTTTCAATCAATTCTAATACAGATTTTCTAAAATGACGATTGATATAATCATTCATTAATATTCGAATAATTCCTCTAAACACATTATAAAATTGACTCTCTAATTTAATTTTTTTAACCGTTTCAACTCGTTCCGTATCGACTTTATTCGTATTTGTAATGATTGTATCTGCAATTGTATAATTTGTTTCGTTGATTGGAATGAGCCCGTCATCCATCGTATTTTCAATTGGATTGTTTATTTGCACAAATTGATTTGTTTCGGTCAATATTCCAACGATTAAATTATCTTCAATTACTTTTATTGTTGGTTTACATCGAATTCGTCCTTCCGTTGCAGCGTGTATATTATTCAATTCTTTGACGGTTGTTTTATAGTCATTCCATATGCTAGGGTCTTCCATGTATTTTCGTTTTATATTAGATACTATCGCGGATGGTAGGGTTGGAACAAATACATACGATTTGCTTTCGTCATGTTGTTTCACGACGAATCCAATCACTTTGTTTTGATAATTCAATACTTGCGATTCAATAAAATATTTTTCACGTTTCAATATAGAAGACAAATCTTTGGCCGATATGTTCGTTTTAAATTCATATATTGCCGGTAAACTGGGCCTGGCGGAACAATACGTTTGCGTCGATTTTTGTATGATGGTCAGTATTTTTTTTATATTTTTTGGAGAATTATGCTCATCAAAGGTTTTCACAATTAAATTAGGATTGTCATTATACAAATAAATGGGTTCGTAATATTCAGCATGTTTCAAGAGAATTAATGTTTTTTTACGTGAATCATATAATAATGATGATTGTGAATTTGTTGGACACAACACTTCCATATTATCTGTTATATCTTTGTTTGATAGTTCCATGATGACTAGATTTACACCATCTTTCAATAATTTGGGGTTAGGTTGGGTAATACAATCCCATAAATAACTATGGTCGATAATGGCATCTTCGCTTTTCAAATATTTTATGAAATTTTCATATGACGCGATGGTTATTTCTAAAAAATCAAATTGCCCTGGATTATTTATATCGATACTTTTCATGAATTCGCTGTCACTATATTTATCGACATCCACCTCATCTATTATTATTTTTGGTTTAAATACGGATACGAGAGAGCCATTGTGATATTGTAGAAAAATATCTAAACTAATCGATTCTGCCAATATGTTTTTCATTTCACTCAATGTTGGCACGTCTTCTAATTTATTTATATATGCATATACGTCGGCAATACATGAAACAAATGATTGAATACGGCTTCTCTCAACACCATATCTCAACAAACATGATGCGTCGGGGCGAATAATTGCCGGATTGTTTTTAGTAACACAATCCGCGTTGTTTGTTTGTAAAAATGATTGGACCGAGAAAGGTAAAAATCCCCATCTGTTTTTATCCAAAGGGTATTTATCTATACCCATGATGTAATTGCCTAATTTTTGTGGTTGATTTTTTTCAGTTACCGATTCGGTCGTAGCATCTTGATTGCATATTTGTCGGCGTTTTCTCATATATTCGGAATCCCATTTCGAAAAACAACATGGTAAACAATAACCGTCGCTATGTTTTTTCTTATCTAAGAATCCGGGAAAATGCTCTATATATGTTCCATCTTTTCGTTGATGTTCCTCTGGATGATTGAATTCATATACGTAATGACCTGGTGGAACGGAGGTTGCACCTCTAGGTATGACTTTTCCACATACTCCTGATTTTACTTGTTCTTCTGTCAAACTGGTTTGTGTGTTTAAACACCAATATCTAGGACATATATACCAAAATCGTTTATCTGGGTCAGACCCATATCGAATTGCTTGATTATATGAACCTTTATGATGTTCGTCAATAATTTTTTTTTCATTATCCGTTAATATAACGGGTTGTCTTCGTATATTTGATTCACATGAGCGAGAATATGCTGAATAATTACCGTCTTTTGTTAAAAATAAATTACGGTCTCTACTTTTAATACGTTCTTCGAATATGTTAGGATTTGATAATTTCATACCGTCAATTTTATTTGGTAATGGTGGAGATTCTTCTGTCATGCCGCCAGTTTTGCTTGAACTTGAACTTGAACTATTTTCATTTTCTTGACTCGAACTGTCGGAGTAAAATATACCTCCTGGACTAGATGAGGATTCAACCGATGCAGTTGCAGATTTCTCTACTGGTTCTTTTTCTACTGGTTCTGCCGATTCTTTTTTTACAGGTTCTTCCTCTACAGATTCTTCTTCTACCGATTCTTCCTCTGCCGATTCTTCCTCTGCCGATTCTTGCTCTGCCGATTCTTCTTTATCTGGTTCTTCTTTATTTGGTTCCACAGTTGATTCTACTTCTTCATCAACATCCTCTTCCTCATCTTCATCATCGCTATAAAACATAGCACCACTATGGTCATCTTCAATGTCCTCATTTTCCTCTCCATTTTTGATTAATGGTGCAGCAACAACCGCATGCATCGCGATAACATTTTTCATTTTGGTTTCATCTACTGTTTTATTGAGTGGTTTTGAATTCATAAACAGTTTGATTTGTTTATCATACATATGGCTCGAATCCCCCGTTTTATCGGCTTGTGTGATTCGTAAAAAACTATCAATATACATATACAATAATTTTATGTAATGAATCGATGTTATATTTTCAATATCAATGATTAATTTATTTTCTAAGGGTTCCATCGTAATTAACACGGGAAATCCTGGATTATCTATTATCTTACCTCTCACCTCCGTAAAATCATTAAAATATTCCATCACCATAGAGTTTGCAGCGGCTTCGTCCATTCCATACGTATTCATTAATGCATTTAATATAGCGCTTAAATTTTGCGTTTCATCATATACGCGTTTAATCAATATTCTTTTTTCATCCATTTCTTTATAATTATCGACACGTTTGAATATTAAATGTGCTCCCGTATTGATATTTGTATCTACTATATTGAATATCGACGAGAGACCATTCGAATATTTGTTCAATACTATATCTTTTTTGATAATTATTTTTGTTACATATTTCATATCAATGACTTCCACCTTTTCATTATCAATACCTTTAAAAAATTTAATAGTATAACCAGATTGCTGTAAAAAACCATTTATATTTTGAATCACCGGATTCAATGAAGTTTCAATAATAGTATTTAAATCTTCTTGAGAGACCGCGTTGATAAAATCTCCATGAACATGTATATTTCCATTATTATCTAAATCGATAAATATCTCTATTTTCTGTTTCATATATTCACTTTGCACATAGAGTGACATTTGTCGAACTTTACCCATTTTCTTTACCAATTGATAAATGGTCGATTCATTCAATAACGGTATTTTTTTCCCATTTTTCGATATTTTTTCGCTATACAAACGGTATATGTTCTCTCGCATACTTCCCGGATTATACTTGATTAACGGTATGGTTTTTGACACGTGTATATTTTTGAATATAATTTCCAATGGAATGTTCACATTTAATTCAGTATGAAATAATATATTAAAACTCACAATCCCTTGCTCTTCATAATTCAAAACGTCTTTCTTGTTTTCAAATATATTATAATATAGGTCCACCATTTCATACAATTGACTGGTTTGTTTGTCTATGTTTGATTTACTGGCTTTTATTAATTGCTGTTTTTCATCATTCAATCTGTCTTCACTATCAATACCTTTTTGATACAATAAAGGATAATATAGCTCTGCAATGAATTCGTTATTATATTCATTTTTACTTGCATATTCAAATACATCATCCGCCAAACATAAATTAATAGCATTGTCTGCAATTTTACCATAATTCATTAACAATGTATTTTCAAATGATATCAATTCGTTTTTTTTATCTGGAATATAAAATGTTTTTTTAGAGAAAATACCAAATGGATTCGCCGAATACAAATAATCTCTTGATTTAGCAAATTTTCTACCGAGAGGTATGGATAATATAAATTTGTTATTCGCGTTTTGTTGTAACTGCAATAAATCCTCATATAAATAATTTTTCCTTTTTTCGATAGAATTCAATTCGGCAGAATCTATATTTAGGTTTATCGCGATTTGACCCATATTCTCGTCTGAAAATGCAATTTTGTCTTTATGGGTAACTGAATTATACAATTCATACATATTTGGTTGATGTTCTATGTTTCCAAACAAATACAACTCGTCATATGCATATTCATTTATTCCTAATTCGTGTAATATTTTGTTTTTGATAACGCGTATAGAATCGTCTATGTGTATTTGTTGTTTAGAATAATGTGGATTTATTTTCGAATTTTCAATATATTCCTTTTCAATATCGCTAAATATATTTTCGGTTTCTTCTATCTTTTTATCACCTAAAAAGACAATGATTTTTGATACATTTCCTTCCGAATTAAAAATATTTACTTTGAAAATATCCATTATATATATTTTTGTGTTATATTTTTGTATCATTATACACTATATAGATTTATGAAACGCGCCCTCTTAATTGGTTGTAATTATACGTCTATTCCTAATGTTCGTCTAAATGGATGTATCAATGATATTATCAATGTTCGTAATATGTTAATTGATGCGTATGGTTATACCTCATCAAATATTACAATATTGAGAGACGATACCAAAAATTCAGCGATATTGCCTACTGCTAAAAATATTATGGACAATTTATACGATGTGATTACAAATTCTGCAAAATATGAAGAACTTTGGATACATTATAGTGGTCATGGTAGTAATATACGTGACCGTAATAAAGATGAAGCCGATGGATATGATGAAGTCATTGTTCCTCTCGATTTTAGACAAGTAGGTGTTATTACTGACGATTTAATTTTTGAAATAATTAAAAATGCGAAATGCAAAACCCTGTTGTTTTTCGATAGTTGTAATAGTGGAAGTGTATGTGATTTACAGTGGAGTTTTGAAACAAAAAATGGTCTATTTATAAAAACCATGAATCCCAATCATGTTATACCAAACCCCAATATATTTATGATTAGCGGTTGTCGTGATACACAAAGTAGTTATGATATATATAGCAATGACAATGCAGAAGCATGTGGTGCATTTACGAATGCACTTGTTACATGCCTACGTAATACCGACCATAATATTGGATTAGTGAATTTATATGAAAAGATATGTAATACATTAAAATCACAAGGTTTTGCAAATCAATCGCCTGTATTATCATGTTCCGCGGAATCTCCCTCCTATACATTTCAACGTAAAGTCATTATACAACAGATTACTGTTCCTGCTCCAATACAAACATCTACTTCTTCTGCTCAAAAACCAGTAACTAAACCTATTTCGGTAAAAGAAGTTCATAATATTCTAGATTTTAATATGAAACATATAATGATAAATAAAGCGCACCGAGACCCGAATAAGTATATTCCAAAAAAGCTACTATAATGCAATCTTTGTAGACCCATTCCAAAAAAAACGAAATTTTGTAAAGATGACTAAGCCATTTCTACAAAATCCTTCATAAATAATGGACGTAAATAATATGCGCGCGTTTTTGGCGCTCCTTTACCTGCACCTTTTGTTCGATTTTGCAAATATTTACCAATATTCGAACTACCTTCGAGTGCACCGGTTTCTACAAAATGTTTCCGTATAGCATCATAATCCTGACGTAATGTTTCTATAAGTGGCGCATATTTTTCTTCACGTAAATCAATTATAGTTGGTGTAAAATATTGAATTATATCCCCATTTCGAAAATATGGAACATATAATACTTTTGATAATTTTTGACATACTTTTGATTCTTCAAACGTATGTGTGGTTAATGAATCCTTTGACAACATAGTCACTGCAATGGTTTCTTTTGGCACATAATTTCCAGATTTCGTAAGTTTGAGTGGAAATATTTTTACTTCACCATCACTGCAATCTAAACATGCCGAACTCGTTGGTATTCCAGTCAAATTTTCTAAATAATTTCCAGGCATCCCTTTGTTTTTTGTTTTAGGTAAATTGTGTAATATATTTACATTTTCTAATACCTTCGCACATACCTCTTCAATGGTGGGGCGTTCGACAATTTTCGCTGATTTTTCCACAATTTTTATTACTTGTTCGACAGTTTTCGCTGATTGTTCCACGGTTTTTATAACTTGTTCCATCGTTTTTTTTGCTTGTTTCATAGTTGTCTAATATTTATTACACAACTATTCAAATCAATTTTTTATTTTTTTATTTTTCGTATTTTTTCCTATTTATCATTATACATCGTAATATGGATTATCGTGAATTTTCATTCCACAATATTCTTTTGGAGCGCTTTTATAATCTACCGGGTCATGAATTCCAGCCGCTTTTGCATTTTCTAATAAAAATTTGAAGTTCTCCCAAAATTCACTTTTGTGTCCAATCGATTTTGTAGCAATATGAGAGAGTTCATGAATTGCTACAAAGGTAAGCGTATGTTCGTCAATTAAAGTATCCTCACCGGTTTTCTTTTTATTTAAACAAAACGCGATTTTTTCTCCTTTATTCTCGCTATATGCAGTATATCCACTCGTTGGTAAAGTTTCCATTATTTTTTTTGGATTGAATCCCTGCACTAATCTTTGCACATTTTCTTGGTCTGGATATTTTGACTCTACGTATTTTACTAATGTGTGACATTTATCAGTGACTTTTGCTAATAAATCCGCGGCCTCTTGTAATTTCTCTCGGTCTCTCACGCAATATTTGTTTCCGTCTAAAGTTGATACAATACATTTCAATTCAAACCCTTCTCTTTTATAATACATATATCCGCAAGCAAATATTATTCCACCGACGATTACATATATCAATAGGTCTTCACTTTTAACCTTATTATAGCTATATCCATATGCAAATAACATAACAATTATTACTGCCAATATCAAGAAATATTCACTTTTCATATCTTATTATATACGACTATTTTATTTTTCTATAATTTTTTCACATTCATTTTTTACCGTTTCTAAACTAGGCGCTTTATTCGCGATTATACAAACTGTTATATTTTCTTTTTTAAAATACTTTTTAATCATGCGATTCACATCTTTTACCGTTATATTTTCATAGAACTTTTCATATGCATCTCTCACCGGAACTATTTTTTCTAATCCCATCAATTCATCCAATCCGTTTCTAAACGCGAAATTATCATTATATTGTAAATTTAAGGCAAAACGTCCTTTAAAATTACTTTTTATAGTTTTTAATTCTTCACTAGTAATCCCTTTTTTGATTAAATCATTGATAAGTTGTATCACTAATGGCAAAACCCCTTTTTTATCTCCATTATGAATTAATTTATTTGGGTCGGTTTGAATAAAAAAGGTTAAATCTCCTAAATGCTCATAAAAAACAGTTTCGGTCCCTGAAGAATAGGTAAGTCCGTTATTCTCTCGTAATAAATTATATAAACGTCCACTAGTATTACCTCCTATAATATCACATAACAGTATGAGTGGATATGTATCGGGTGAATAATAATTACATATTCTTATTCCAATATTCACATGCATGGTGGATAATTCCTTTTTTTTATTTATGCTATATTGTATTTTATCATAAGGTATATAACTGATTTTTTTTTGATATTTTTCGTAGGTATTTAAATCTATCGCTAATTTTTTAGATTGTTTTGAAAAAAAGCTCTCGTTTATCATTTCTTTAATCGTTGAGAATGATAAATTAGATACTACACTTACTACCATTCTTGAAGGGATGTAAAACATTTTATATATTTCTACAATGTCTTCATAATGAAATCGTTTACCCTGGTGATATGTAATATCGTCCACCGGATTTTCATAAGAAGAACCTTTGTATATTATATTATTTATAGTATTATTAATATCACTACTCGCGCTGTCCCTGGAACGAATATTCTCCTCAATCACGACATTCTCTTCTTTTTGAAATTGTTTTTTGTTAAATGTAGAATTCATGAGCATATCCGACAAAATATGTATCGAATTTTTCACATAATCATCTTCACACAGGACATAATATCTAGTATACCGTTTATCCGTTTCTGCATTGAAATAGGCGCCAATTTTGTTATAATTTAAAAAAATGTCTTTGGCATCTGGTATTTTTGAAGTTCCTTTGAAACACATATGCTCTATAAAATGGGCCGCGCCTCGAACGTCATCTGTTTCATATACGGACCCATAATCACAAAATACTTGAACCGATGTTACTGGTAATATACTAATTGGTTTCTCATATACTAATCTTAATCCATTTTTAAATGTATATCTGCTTACCATACTTTATATATTTGCATATTATTTATAATGGCAAATAAATGCTATTATAAATAATTCATGTATTCATCTTTCGTGAACAATTCCGGTAATTTATTTTTGGCCTACACCAATTTCTAATGGAACTCTGGCTAAATCGGCTTCGATGGTGCTTTGATTCCATGGTCCTACATCGGCTTTAGAGATGATTGGATCAGAACGTAATTGGTAGTTAGCATTACGTAAGGTTTGTCCAATGGTATCTAAACCAATGTGATATCCGGCAGTCAATAAGTCAGGCATGGCGATGTTTCCTTGATTCATTGCGACTGGGTTTAATGCAGCCCATTCACTGTTTTTATCTTGAGGTAGTAAATCACTAGGATTGGCTACATTTTGGGCAGTGTATCCAGCTCCAACAGATGGTGCTGGAACAACATTTTGAGCAGATGTTTCTTTCACTGATGGTTGTTTTTCCTTGTTGTTTTCACTTCCATCTTCCATCTTATCTAAAACAGCAGTTTTAGAATTCGAATAAAAATATAATAAACCGAGTAATATAACAACTGCAATAAAAATTACAGCGTTATTTCCAGACAATAATTTGCCTAAATTTCCTAATGAACTTTTAACTTGACTAAAGATAGACATCTGTTTATATAAACGGATGATAAAATTATTTATGGCATTTATGTTTTATTTTTCAATAAATTAGTTTTATTTTTCTTCTAAATCAAAATTATCTTCTTCTAAATCACTATCACTATCTATTTCATTCAACATATAAGTATTTTTTATACGTTTTGCTTCTAAAAACGATGAAAGTGCTAAATCTCTCGCTTCTTTCGCTTTTCTCTTTGCATCTTTATACATTTTGTAATATACGTCATTTCTATTTTTTAATATCACGGTTTCACTTGGTTCGATTTCTTCTAAATTAAATTCAACCTCGCAAATTTCATCGTCCTTTTTGTCTAAATCTTTTTGTTCTTCTACTTCCTCTGGTTCTTGTTCGTCCAGGACCGGGTATTCTTCATTCTTAGAATCTGGTATTTCTTCAACTACATTCGTTTTTCCTAAAGTATCTATCTCTAAATCATTCTCTTTCTTTTCAACTACTATTTCTTTAGGGTCTTTACTCATGGATATGGATGATTTCAGTAAACATTTCTCGAATAAATTGGATGGTTTTAGTGTCAACATTTGTTTAATTTCTATTTCAATTTGAAAACTTCGAGCGGAACATTTGATTCCCTGAACCTCTAATATGCACATTATATCGCTGTTATCTTCAATTGTTTCATGGTCAACTTCATTCTCATATTCATCATATATCTTCAATGAACATTTTCCTAAAATACATGGAATATTAGAACGGACAATGTAATATTTTCCCGATTTATAGGTCTTCAATGGAGAAACAAATGAATTTTCAATATCATGATTATCCAGTTCTGTTTCGAACCATTTTTGGCGATTTTCGTAAATATGTTTTTGACAATGAGATTCTAAATTTTCCATCCATCTTATGAAATTTTCGTTTTCATTTGTAAACATTAAATCACTATACATTTTTTTACCGGCCTTTATAATTCCTCCCTTTGTCTTACATTTAGGCGGTTGTATATAGAGGGGTTTTTCATTTACTCTAAATTTGATGAAATAGTTTCCTCCCACAATTTGGGTAGGTGTAAGTAAGTGTAATCGTTGAAATGGGAAGTTGTCATTGGCTTCATATATTCCGTCCATATCTAATACATTATTTGGCGATTTTAGTTATAATACTATTACGAATTCATTCGTTCGTTACGTTTGTTCTTTTTGTTATTTTATTTTAGATTATGAAAAGTATCCGTGATAAATGTATTGATTTTTTAAAAAATGAAGATACAAAACGTGATGTAAAAGAAATTATAAAACCAATTGTGCATATTATTTACAATGAAATTTATATCTATATTTGGTTCATTTGTTTATACAATGTCTTCCTTCTTTTCTTTGTTTTAGCAAATTTATTTTTAATGATTAAATTATTACAAAAAAATAGTATATTTAGCGTTGTAAATAATATATAATATCAATATATAGCATCATGGCTAAAAGAGGAAGAAGAGGAGGTTCCAGAAAACAAAACCAAAACCAAAACCAAAACCAAAACCAAAACCAAAACCAAAACCAGAATCAAAACCAAAACCAAAACCAGAATCAAAACCAAAACCAAAACCAAAACCAAAACCAGAATCAAAACCTATTTGGCGGTGCAGGGGCAGCTGACCATGCAATCGCTGTATTTGGTAACTCTGGTGCACAACATGCCGCTGCAAACAGTAATGTCATCGCGATGAACAATCCATCTGTTCCAGTCGTCCCAGTCGCCCAATCTGGAGGAGCTTTAGTCGCTCTTTCTCCTGCCCAAGCCGGAGGAGCTTTAGTTCCACTTGCACCTGCCCAGGCCGGAGGAGCTTTAGTCCCACTTGCACCTGCAGTAGTAAAAGGTGGAAATGTATTAAGCGACGTTGCTGTTCCAGCCACTTTCCTTTTAGCAAACTCCGTATTCAAAAAGAGACGTTCATCAAAACGTGGTTCAAAACGTGCATCGAGCCGTAGAAGACGTAGTTCAAATAAAAGACGTTAAACGTCAATCATTGATATAATATTGTGCAAATTTCTCACAATATTATAATATTATGAGCAGTGAAGATAAAAACATGGTGGTTCATCCAAAACACCAATTTGTAGAAAATGTCCAAAAATGGGTTGTTTTAGACAAACAACTTAAAATGATTCATGAAAAAACCAAAGAAATTCGAGACAATAAACAACAACTTACGGAAGAAATATGCAATTATATACAAAATAAAAATTTGAGCAATACCAAAATCGAAATTAGCGACGGAGAATTAAAAATGTATGAAAAAAAAGAATATTCACCTCTCACGTTTAGTTATGTAGAAGAATCTTTAGCCAAAATATTAGCAGATAAATCACAAGTAGATTATATTATACAATATTTGAAATCAAATCGCGAAATTAAATCTTCGCCAGATATTCGCCGAACTTACAAAAAATAAACATACTATAATATATAATATGTTTATTGAAAAATCATTTGTGAATAATTATGTTTATAAAAAAAGTGGGGACGAAATGGTCGGTGGATATCCAGTTCAGTTATTAAGTCATGAACCAATGGATGCCAAATTTGAAAATATGAGCATCCCTGCCGGATTAGTCGTGGATACACGTCCAAACTCATTCTCTTTGCGTGGCGGTAAAAAACTTCGAAATGTGGGAGAACACGAATTAATTGATGATGAATTATTCGACCATTTGATATCAGCCGTTTCATTTCATCCACCAAAACAAAATGCTACCAAACGTATATTACCTTCTTCACAGAATAAAACCAAGAAGAAATAAAAAAGATTCTTTCTGGTGTAATTTAGAATTCACTCCATTTATCATTATTAAAACTATTGATTTTTAATAATTTATCCGAATTATTTTTCCAGAATTGGACTTTTGCATCCAATAAGGCATCTTCATTCGTCTTTGGATATACACGATTCTTATTTGCATTCATTCGATTTTTGTCGGCGTCTGATGCAGCTGGTTTTTTTCCATAACAATTTACCCCAAATCGAATATATGGATTTGCCATATATCCTCCATTCACTCCAGGACGTCCACAATCATTTTTGTGGTTTTTCGTTTTCTGTAATTTATCCCAGGTTGATTTTTGAGTTGGGAAAAATGCCATTTGGTCAGCTGACCAACCATAGTTACACCATTCCGCTCCCTTATTATATGCTTCTTCCATTTCATTATATGTTGCTAAACGCGCTCCATATGATGTGCATATCGCTTGTGCATCATCATAGGTGTATAAATTGTTAGAAATATTAAATACTTCATCTTTATTCACATTTTCTTCTTTTTTATCATCATCTTTTTCATCTTTTGATGTTCCATCCCACATTTTACTAATATAATCTAATATGGATATACCAAAAATATATTTGAAAAATTGGACAAATATAGTCAATACAAATATGAACCAAGCACTATTTTCCACTAGAGAAAACATCAATGGACGATTTGTCTCCATTGGAACTCGTAACAAATATGCAACGGAATATAATACCACAATGAAGATTGCAGTTGAAAATATAGACATGGATTCATTCATATAATCTTTCAAATAATTAAGAATAGAAACAATTGTGTTGTTTCGCTCTTCCCCAGTACTAGAATAATACCATCCTAAAAGTATCGCGATGAGTAGACCAAACATCAATAAATCAAATATATAACTACCGACTAAACTACCGGTTTCGGTTTTAAAAAAAAGTCCTAAAACAATGTATAATACAAAATATATTGCTAAAAACCATAATAAAAATACTATATTCGATTGAGTAAAAATACTATTCAAGGCATTCGATAAATTTGAATTATCAAATTCTTCTTTTTCTGTTTTTACAGGTTCTTCATTTTCTAACATATTCAATATATTATACTAGGTTATTTTTTTTACGATAAAATAAACAGTAAGCCATCGGGGTTATTAACATTTTTTTATCCGGAACATTTGCTACATTTGTATCGTTAAAATGTATCCATTCTTCCTTTGCATTTTTTACAAAAGATGTATAATGTCCCCCCATGACATTTCCCGTATGATTACATATTCCAAATAAATCATATATATATTCTTTGGACTTATAACCAGTAATGTATTTCGACATATCTAAATTTTCTATCGGGAAATCGATTATGTTTTGTAATTTTCGTTCTCCGCCGGGGGAAAATCGTTTCAATGTGATTACTAAAATTTTGGGTAAATTCCAAAATACAATACGTTTTTGTATGTCTTCTTTCTTACCAGTCGCCTCATTCAACCAGGCATTTTCTCCCTGTAATATTTCGGGACTTGTAAATTTGTCTAAACATCCATACAATGTATGATTGATTGGATTTTCTGGAATAGGCAAGTCCAATATAAAGAATTGTTCAGGTTTATTAGTATGTATTTTTTTACCATCAATGGTAGCAATTTGAGACACATATATGCCATAATATAAATTCATTATTTCGGAATATTCCTTTTCATATATTTGTTTTAACATCGAATAACATTGAATCGCTAAATCATCCTTTTCATTTTCACTCGTTCCTCTGATTTTCATATTAATGCCACGCGAAACACTATTATGCATACATTCAATCATAAATAATAAAAATTCGGGCATATCATTCTGGGCCCATCCAGTAAAAAGTTCTCTGCCTTTTTTTTGGGCCAGTTCATGAACGAAATGCACGAATTTATTTGGGGATACAATACCATTGTTACTCCACATTACCGTGCGCAAATCATTCCATTCTCTCAACAATATCGAATCTTCAAGTGTTTTTTTCATATTTTTTTCACATTGGCTCGATTCTAAATATACATGCAACTCGTAGGTATGATTCAATACTTGCATACACGAATTCAAAAAACACGTATTTCCTAGATTCACTAAGCCGGTATATCCTTTTCCAACATATTTTGATAAATCCATTTATTTTATTGTTTAACTGATAATAGTAACAAGTATTCTTTATTTTGTTTTTATTTATCTAATTGTTTATGTCATGCCGAAATTATAAATTTTATTCGAATATAACAAATTTCGCGATTGGACGTTTCAAACACCCATTATAATATTCTTTCGGTATAACATATATTGCTTTTACTATATTTTCATGTTTTCATTTATTGACACACTAAATTTTTGTAATTTTGATTTCAACATATATGTAAAATGCAATTTTTCGAATTATGGTAATGATTGATGGTCTACCACGGCGTTTGTTAGAGCAGTATATTGTTTATCCACATACACGGCTTTCATTACATTCCGTGCAACTTTTTCGTTATTCTTTTCTACGCCTCCATGACATGTATCTCCCAAAGATTGTTTCATAATTTGAAATGAACGTTCGAAATCCGGAGTATCTAATATTTCACTTTCTGGATGTTGTTTATTCCATTCACTTATTTGTTGTATATTTCGAAAGGCAATTCGACGAATCGCGGCCTTTATTTTTTCTTGTTCTGGCGTATCTTTTATCCACATGTTGTTTTCTCTCACATGAACGATTTCACGTTTTATATCAGTGCAATGTAGAGGACGTGTATATATATCCAATTCTTTTAGACCATTCATAAACAATTTGGTTACGCCGTCTACATATCCTACATCCGCAATGTGTTCTAAATCGGTTAAGCCAATTTTTACGTTTTCAATAAATTCGGATAGATTGATTGCATTTTTACATTGTTCATTCAAAAAGAAGTTCAAATTGAATTGTTTATTATGTGAATTTGTATGATTATTCGAATTCGATATTGTATGGGGTTGTTGAGCAATCTGTAACATTGTTTTATGTTGTTCGATTAACATATTTTTGAAATCTTGGTTTTCTCTCACCAATTCTAAAATGGCTGTTGTCAAATCACCGTTTGGATATTCATTTACAGTAACTAACGCGTTTTGTATTGTCTCAATTTTAGTTGACCTACATTGTTTTTTATGACGGCTCAAACTGGATTTGTGTTGATATCGAATCCCACATTTACATTCATATATTTCGGCGTCGCCCGGCGTGTTTTCGTTAGCATTTGTTGTTCGTTTATGTTTACGGGTTAATAAATGCCTATTATAATCTGATAATTTACTGCATACAAATGTGCATTTTTCACATACAAAAGTGCATTTTTGACTATCAGTTTGTTCTTGCGCGTTAGGCGGTTTTTCTGTTAGCATTTGTTATCTATATTATGCTAACATAAAAAACGCCTAAATCGTTTTTCAATATATATTTTTTCACAGATTTTTCACACATTTTCCCAGATTTTTTAATGAAAAATCATAACAAATGTCATTACCGAATATACCCATCATTTTGCAGCTAGATTGAATAGTAAAAAATGTTATTTTGAAATTATGGTTTGGACAATTGTCCAAAAATAACACAAAAATTCGCTGCATATTTTCGATTTTATTAAAAATGGGTAGATTGAATATGAGTAAAAACTTGGTTTCGGCGTAAAAAACGCCGGAGTTAGCATTAGTTAGCAATGCAGTAAAAAAACGCCGAATATTCATTTTGAATAAAACCATATATGCAGACATTTGGATATTCTAAAAATCGTAAAAATAAAAAAACGCCGGAGTTAGCATTTGTTAGCAATGCAGCGAAAAAAACGCCGAATGAAATACATATGACAAAATCATATATGCAGTCACCCTCGTACAAAATATTTTCGTAAAAATAAAAAAACGCCGGAGTTAGCATCCGGTTAGCATTGACTTTTGGCCGACCAAAATTTCGAAAAAAAATTATGCAGTCAAGTCGTGAACGATTTTTTCTGGCTTATGCAGCGACATGGTCTAAAACACGTTTTTTGCCCTTTTTCAAAAGCCGTTTTCCCATTTTGGACATTTTTGGAAAAATAAAAATGTCCAAAATCAAAATCTGTCAATGAATCTAGAAAAGGGTTTTTTTGGGCCTCTTACTGACCAATGCATTTTTTATATTTTATAGGTATAAATCGACATAAATACATTGGATATGATAACAAATAAATAGTATAACCAAATATATACTATTTATTTTCTAAATTTTCATAGTTACATAATTTTAAATTTTGAAATTTTGATTTTGAGGCCTTTTTTAAAAGCGGATACATGATAAAACAAATGTTCGCAACATTCAACATGTGAATGGTCGATTTTTACATTTAAACCGTATTTTTTAAACTCGTTTACTGTATTTGCTAAATCATCCTCTGTAATTAATTTTTTAAAATTTGAATATAAACCGTCGTAATAAAATCCTTTAAAAAGTTCTGTTTTATATAAGCAAATTCCATTGAACGCGGATAATACTTCCATACTATTTGAATACAATATGTCTAACCTGAATCTAATATATTTCTTCAATAAACCGACTGTTCCATCCCATCCACCGCCTTCACTAAATCCCCAACAATGATGTCTAAAATTCTCAAACATTAATGCCCATATATCATAATAATCATCATTATTGAAAGAAATACAATCCCAATTATCGTTATCAAAATTATTCAAATAATTATTTAGAACATCTACATTCCATTGTCGAACACAAACATTATCCGCGTCAATCATCATATGATATTTAATATTTCCTAATTCATTGTAAATTATATTTAAACATTCATTTCTAGCTTTTGCTATACGTTCGGTACGGAATTCGCTTTCATTAATTATATTTCTTAAAATTACATTATTATTATTCTTTTTATATTCTTCCAATAAATGCTGACTGTCGTCTGTACAATTATCATATATAAAAATTGTATATACGTTTATATTAAGGGTTTTTACACGTTCAATATTTGAAAATATATCTTTTAAAAATTCTGCACAATTTCTTACGCAAAAACATAGAGCAACGTTCATATATATATGTATATATCTAATGTATGTTTATATTAATTTTGTATTATATTATCTAAATTATGATATTATTTATAAACCAATTAAAAAAATCAGGTATATATAAAATATTATGAGTATACCCGACTGTACATTAGTAACTGCCTGTTATGATTTAACTAGATTTAATAATAATTCTAGAAAAATAGATGATGCACTAGACAAAATGAATTCGTTATTAGAAACACCATGCTATCTAGTCATTTTTACAGATAAAATATTTTACGAAAAAATTTTCAATATTAGAAATAATTATGGATTAAATAGTTTAACATTTTACATAATCAAGGAAATTGAAAATTTGAATATGTATAAGTATGTTGACATTGTAAAATCAAATCGAGAAAAATACCATCCAACGAAAGATGAACGTACTTGTGCTGAAAGTCATTTGATTTGTTGTAGTAAATTCGATTTCGTTTTGGATACAATATTTTTAAATCCATTTAAAACTTCAAAATTTGGCTGGATAGATTCAAATATCGGTGTAAATTTTTCCAAAATATGCATAGATTATAAAAAAAATATGTTATTAAATGTATTACATAATGCTACTGAAAAATTTCATATACAAATATTGAATGTAGAATCCAAAAAATATATAAAAAATGAAAATTTGAAAGAATACTATGAAAACTATCGGTGGATAGTATGCGGTTGCTTATTTATAACTGGTAAAGAAATTGGAATAAAAATATTGAATGAATTAAATCATGTAGCATTAAACCATACAATACTAGGATATGGACATGGCGAAGAAATGTTTTATTTAGAAATTTTAGAAAAATATTACGATGACATAAGTAGAAGTTACGGGGAATATAATACAATACTAAATAATTTTTCAAAAATAACTACAAATATTCATTATATTTATAATGTAATTATATTACGATATTTGCATAACAAATACTATAAAGAATGTATAGAATGTTGTGAAAAAGTTATAAGTGCATATGATAATTTTGTTATGGAAATTAATTATGAAATGTATTTTAATATAATATTTACATTGTATGTATCATATTATTATGTTGATATAAAAAAAGCAAAACAAACCGCAAACAAATTATTAGAGTTGGTTGAAAAAAACACGTATATCAAAAATGAATTTGATAAAAATAAAAAATATCATACCGAACAACTAAATTATGTTATGTAAAATCATATATTATTTTTGTGCAAAACACATAAAAATAATATACCAAAATAGTATACATGAATAATCTTAACGATAATATTAATCGTATTTTAGAAAATGAAATCGAATCGATATTGGAAAATTATATGAATCATGGTGGAGGCGGTACTCGAAATACTGGAGAAACAAGACAAGAATATGATGATTTACTCATGGAATTGCATTTACAACAATTGAATACACTGAATAATATTATAACACAGTATTATAATCAAATAAATTTATTCCAAGAAAATACTAGAGAGATGATTCAATTGTTAAGAACGACCATTCAAAATCAAAATGTGTATAATAGAAGAACCAATAATATACGTCCCAACCGGTTTGGAAATCGGCGACAAACATCTAATTCGTATAATCCATATGATACCTTATTTTCGTATATATTACCTCTTGGTAGAGGAGCAGGTAATCGAGTTCCCGCTACATTAACCTCATCACAAATCGAAAATGCAACACAAACAGTAACTTATCATGAAATGATGAATGAAGAACGATGCCCAATTACTTTAGATAATTTTATAGCGGGTGAAAGTATATGCCAAATACGCCATTGTGGTCATATATTCAAGAGGGACGCACTAATGAATTGGTTTAATCGCAATGTCCGTTGTCCAGTATGTCGATATGATTTACGAAATTATGAACCACCCACAGAAGCAGCTGAACAATTACCTCAACCTACACCCACCACAACAAGTCCATTATTATCAGTGTCTTCTATTTTACAAGGTCTCTCTCGAGGCAATCGAACCTATACATTCGAAATTCCATTGTATATTGACGATGTATCGGGTAATATCGTATAATTGTGCATGTATAATTCTTCATATTTTATGTGTTGTAGAATAATCTTATCTGCTTATGCATATTTTCAATGTCTACCTCACGATTTCCAAATTTATAATCAGTGCGATTACGAATATGTATAATATTTTCAGGATATGCAGATGGATTTTCATGATCAAGACATTCGTGAAAATTACAATGTATAAAATTATAAGCATTCACATATTTTAGACAAGATATTTCCGGTTCAATATGATATAATATTATACTGTGGACAACATCATCTGCTAACATAAATATATCTCTTATATCTGTTTCTTTATACAATAATAAAAATTTATGTATTATATCACTGGATAAAATATAACCAGCTCCGTCCAAAAACCATATATTCTCTACCTCCATATTATTTTTTGAAAAATATTTACTAGTTATTTCTAAGATGTGTTTATTATCTTCATTTGAATAAGCTTGGTTGATAATGCCGAATCTACCAGCCATAAAATTCGTTTGAGGGGATGTATATAGTAACTGTAATAATCTAGGAATATGAAATACGGATGATAAATTTGTTCGTAACATATAATTGAATTTTATTTTCTTAGATATAAATTTATATGCGGCGACCGTTTTTATAAATATACCAGGTATATATTCTTCTTTACATTTACAAACAATTTTATTTTCATCTACATATATGTCATGTTCGATTGTTTCATCGCCATAAATAAAAAATGATTTCACATTTGAATACAAATTCATGTATTTTTTCCAATTTTCAGTAAAGATTTCTTCATGTTTATTGTTAGAAGAAGCAATGATCAATATCACCAAATAATAATGAGGCGATGTTTTATAAAATCTGGCAATATTTTCGGTTGCATATTCAATGATATATTCGTTTTTTGTAGACATACGGATGAAGGTATTGATAAATATATTGTATATATCGCTATAATACAATATATTTTTATGTTTTTATCTATTTATATCTATATAAATGACCCCTACTTTAGTCAAACATGCATTCAAAATTTTGTTGTTTTTCATAATGTTATTGAGTTTTTACATATTTATCATGACCATTTTTATGAAATCAACGCAATATAAAGGAGTGTTTTCAACGTGGCAATTTCCCATGCTCCTGGCGATATTTCTAGACGTATATCTATTGGAAAGCCAATAATGGAGAAGAGAGTTACAAAAACCATATAGAGCGTCTTATGTATCTATACTATATAAATGAACATCACCGAACCATCATTATATGAATTATATGAGTTTGTAAAATACAATCGCTATTTATTTGACGAAAAAGAAATACGAAGTATAGAAGCATATATCAATGATACGACTGCCAATTATTCAGGCGGTCATTATTGGTTAAAAGGACAACTCCATCTTTTGCCTACCGAAAAAATTACTGAAGAAAAAATACAGAAAGCAATCGAAATTGATAACAAACGTGTGGCCGAATATGGCGGACCATGCAATGGAATGGAAGCCGCCAGTATGAATAACCACAATAATAAATTCGAAAATTTACAAACAGTATTAAAAAAATATTACGAATCAGTAGAATTAGATTTATTACGCCCTCCAGACAAAACTGTTCCAAACGACAAAGGAGGTGAATGGTATCAAATGATTTTAAAACAAACTCCAATAGGGAAGTAATCACTATTTTTTTTGTGTATAGAAACTAGTGATTTCTCTCATACCCATCTTATCGTTTTGAATTTTATTCAAGGTTTTATCAAAGAGTAATACCTTTATTTTGGCAGAAGTCAATTTCTCGCGTTTTTTCATAAATACCTCCAAATTATCACCATATTCCTTTTCGATTTTTACTATTTCTTTTTTGAAATCCTTTATCGCTAGATGTTTATTTTGATATGCCCATATTTGTTCAAGGGCGAGTCCCAATAGTTGCTGTAATGGTTTCATTAACTGATTCGTAATATAAAATATATAATCAATTTTTAAATTATTATCTACTATAAATTCGGGGGTTTCAATCTTTTCGCCCTGTAATGCCTTCTTGTTATCATTTACAATATGTACAAAACGCATACGGTCCCCCGGTTTTGGTTTATTTCCTGGGTCGCGTTGACCAATACGGTCCGCCAATACCCGATGTGCAATCTGCTGGGGATTTTTATAATCGCCACGTAAAGCTTTCGTCATCATCAATTTATCCATCGACACATTGCCTTTTATTAATTCTTCCAACGATTTTTCTAAGAAATGGATGGCCGATTTGATATTATTTTCCTTCATCAATATATTCAATATACCTCCATAAGTATCCTTCAAATAATCACACGAATCACGACGTTTCAACGAGAGGCCCATATATTTCATTTTACCTTTATTCGCGTCTTCTTCATACAACATACCCACATACCGCTTTTTTGATAACAATATAAACGGCATCAGGGTTTTCTCATAAGATAATTCCATGGGCGGTTTCAACCATTGAGTGCAAAGTTTCGCGGCATCTTGTGCAATTTCAATCGTCATTTCTAGAGCAGGTTTTCCCCTGATTTTTTCGCCGGTTTGTGGATTTTCCAAATTGAAGGTGAAGAATACACTATCTGTATTATGAACAATGATATTACCAATTCCAGCGGCGAAATGGTGATTTTGGGTCGTCAAATCATATACATACCCACTATAAGGTATTTCTTCTTTATGTTTCACGAGTGTATCATGTAATGTCGCTACTTTACTTAAATATACGGTATATGAAGTGAGGTCATTTATTTTACAGATAGTAATTTTATATCCACACGATTGAGCATATGCTACATATTTAGCCATCGATAATTGGTCTCCGGTAATTTCAAAAATCATATCGTCGTCTGTGGAAATAGGATAATAATCGTAATATGAACCAAGCGGTAATTTTTTGTGTAACAATGCATTTCCTAATTTGATTTCATTCGGCGAAATTTCTTTACCATCGGTATTCAATAATGAATGGTCATCCGTTACATCGACAATTCCAGTGCTGGTTACAATACGAAACATTTTTTTATGAGGAGCCAATTTATGGCGAATCACTCGATATAATTTCGTCCATCCTTCTTCCGTCCATGATTCGACATTATGTAATTCACATACCTCTTTTTCTTGCTTTCCTGGTTCCAAACATCTGGTCCATTTATTATTGCCAAATTTGGTGGCCAATTGTTCAATGGTGCATATATCAACTTCGTCGCCAATTCTTACATATATGGGTGTATAATTGGCTACACTATCGCCATATACATATTCGGCTTTACATTTCACCGGGCCATGCGTAGCGGTTTCATACACATGGTCGCCATACACTTCTTCAATAATACGTTTTGCATAAATAATCATCATTCGACCAGTAGCCGTGGTCGACGCGGCAACGTCCTTTTCATAAAAGGTGGATGTTCTTGCACCACATTGGCCGTATAATGAATTCGCCGTTACTTTATAACCAAGCTGTCTCTTGTCCAAAATATTTTGCATGAAAGGGTCCTTTTCCGTTTTTATCATTTTACGTGTGTCGGAACGGGCTTTCAAAAGTTCTTCCAATATCGAAGGCATAATCCCTTTTTTATTCTCGGGAAATTGTGCCCATCGACATATCATTTTACCCGATTTTGTTTTCACTGCTCTAGCTCCCTCTTTAGGAGAGATATACTTGAATGTATCGAATTCGAGATTAATATATTCGTATCCGGGTAAGTTATCGTATATATAGTTTCCCTTCTTATCTTTTTCACCCGTTTCCTTTATCAAATTGCCTTCCAAATCATATTCCTTGGTCCATACTTTACTATCGTGTGACAGATTTTGACTAATCATGGAAGATGGGTATAGGGAAGAGTAATCGACACATGCAACTGGATTGTCCATATACATCGAACATTTGGGTGGTAATACAATCGCCCCTTCATATCCATCACCCGACCCCGATTTTTCCAAATCGGGCATCAGCGTATTTTTTTCACGACATTTTTTGGCGACATAACTCGTCAATTTGATGCCTTGTCCCCGGAAAATCAAGAAACTAATGGGGACACTGCAAATTCTGGACATTTCCACATAACCGGTAATGACATCAATCTTATTCATCAAGTGATGGACGAGGTTACAATCCTGAATACAGTATTTCGCGACGATAGCGCGACTGGCGGGGCCTTCATTGGCTAACCGGAAAATGTCTTGAGGTGTAACATCATCTTTGGCCATTCCCCATTTTATCGATTTGGAACGGTCAATATTTTCGTGACCGGCGATACGAATTACATTATAGGTATTGGTCTTTTCCACACCTTTTACCAACTCAACAACACTTCTTCCTTTCACAATATCAATCACAGGGAATTTTTTACCGTCTTTATAATAATCGCTCGTAAAACTCGTAAGTTCAATATGGATGAAATCGCCTACATGCAGACCGGCCAAATTTTGACTATATAGTTCGGTAATATCGCCAAATTTTTCATCCGTTACACAATCAATACGTTTCACGTCGTCACTGATAAATTGGCCGGCGACATCATCTAATTTGTAAGACGGCAAATTGAAATCGCGACGGAAATACGTATACATATCGATTTGTAAACGACCGGCCATCCTGAAATATCGCAAATCATATTCACCGGTCGCCAATTGAATTTTCGTATTTTCGATGGATAAAAGTCCAGTGTCTTTATTTTCTTTGGCACATAATTCGCCCATTTTTCTGGATAATAAGAGGAAATCATTTTCGCAACGTAATTCTTCGGCTCTTCGAAACATGAATTCATAATCAAAACCGAATATATTATATCCAATGATGATATCGGGATTTTCGCGTTGAATGAGTTCCGTCCACTGTAGCAACAACTCGCGTTCCGTGTCGACCGTTTGAATGATTGCACCCGCCACCTCATCACAACTGCCTAGAACTAGACAATGATTCATATATGGTTCTTGTTCGCCATATCGCATAAACGTCGAACCAATAAAGGTGACTTTATCACCTTCTAATGGAGGGAATGATAAACATCGAAACGTTTCGTTTACATTTTGTATTTTTTCATCGCGAGTATAATCATCGCTCATTAATATATCCACGATTGTGTTTTTTTTCTCTACTTTTTTTGTTTTCGATTTTGGTTTTTTATTTTTATAATAAGATGGAGTTTCATCTACTTCTCCGCCATCATCGCTGTCTCCATCATCGCCTCCTCCGCCGTATTCATTGGCCTCCCGCATTTCCTCAAAGATAGATTCAATTGTATATGCATTTTCCATATCTTCGTCACTTGATTTCATTTTTTTTACATCGAGAACCGGTGTATCAATAAAGGATTGGATTAATTTAGTGAGCCGGTCTTTCGATGGCGCGATTTTTGGATAAACCAAATCCACATCATTAAATTTATCGTATCCAAACGCGGTCATAATGATTTTTTTACATAATAATTGACTTCGAGCTAAGTCGATGGATTGTGATTGAAATTGCAGATTGAATATATCTACCATATTGGAAGCCAAGCGTTTGTAGGTTTTTTTTGGCAAAGGGAAATCGCCATGACTACTACTTGCTTCAATATCAAAACTACATATTTTATAGGGAACCCGTGTTTCCTTATCATTCATAGGTCGAACATGGGCCGATAAACATATAAATTCATAGGTGCAGGTAGTCGTTTTCGTAGAACATTGAATCATTTTATTCATAGGTATAGAAACCCATCCGGATGGACTTATACTATGAATATGAAAATATCGAAGAAGTGGGGGTATATTACTTTCATATAATTCCAATTCTACACCTTGACAAAGATATTTACGAAATTTACGATGTTCGCCGGTATAATCATACCACAAATTTTTGACCTTATTCATGACGGATGTGTTTTGAAATGTAATTTGGACAAATTTGTGGAGTTTTCCCGCGGAAAATCCATAGAGTTTATGATAATCGACCAATTTAGCGGATAAGATGGAGTTTTCATAAAATGCACCGACTTTTCCTTTCATTTCTTGTAATAAGAGATTGGCGTTTCCTTGTGTCCAAGTTTCGCTTACTTTCACGAAGAAGAATGGATTAAAATCGTTGACATAGATACTCGATGTTTCACCCTCTTCATTGATACCAAACATTTGAATAATAAATTTGGTTTGGCTAGCATGTTTAGACGTTTTATCTTCGTTCGTAGATGACTCCGAATCACTATTCGACCCGGACCCAGCACCAGTGCTTATCGCTTCATCATAGATATGAAAATCTAGGAGACGAAAACACTTCGAAATAACGGGTTTTTTCACCTTAGCTATCTTTGTAGTTGATGACATGATTGTTGTATATTATGCAATCAAATATTTATTAGGTTTTTATTCAATTTTATACGAAATAAAATATGCAAATAATGTATACAAAATATGTGCCATAGTAAAGAATCGTCGTTAAATAGTTATATTATAGTGAGTGCGTTATCTTGCATATTATACATTTTAGGGGATAAATATGATAAATACATTGCAATATTTTATTTGGCATTGATACAAATGCAATTACCCGAATATTTGATGTGGTCAGACCAAAAATGTGGAAGTATCAATAAATTCGCAACTATATTGGCATATATTACGCTCGTTTATGTGCCACTGGTATTGCTCCTAGGTGGATATTATCTAAAGACGATTTCTCTAGAAAAAAAATACGTCTTCTTGTTTTCGACAATCATCCTAGCATGTTGGTCGGTAGGAATCATTCAATATATTACGGCCAGTAAAGATATGTGTTCTAAACCAAATAGTAAAGGACATTTAGTATGGGATTTTATAGAAAAACAACACAGTATGTTCAGTGTAGTATGGCTATTATATTTTGTGTTTTTACTGTTACCATTTTTTTTCCTAACACATTCAGCAAAAAAAATATTTATGTTGTTTTTGATAATAGCATCTATCATAACTCATGCAAGTATGGATAAATCATGGTATTCATTATGGTGTTACTCAATCAAACATGGAATTATATATTATATGATTTTTAGTTCATTGTATTACATGATTACGCATTAGGAAATAAGGTTTTATCTACGGTAGTTCTTACACCAAACGCGCGATGAGCAACAATACCTAAAATAAACATAAAACATAATAACCACCAAAAATTGACGTGAATATTGAACAATTGTAAAATAGAAAAGATAAAATAAACCAATAGTATGGTTGCAACTACGTCTACAATGGCAATATTGAATAACCGATGTCTATGAGAACCTTTGCCCGGTTCGCCAAACATATTTTTGTATTTTGTTAGATTTGTATCAAACATAATATATATTAGATAGAAATAAATTATTGCAAATACCATTGACGCATTTCTTCAAATGTTCGATTTCCTTGGAAATAAGAGACATTGCCTCCCTTAATTTTGAACAAAGTAGGATATCCTCCTTGTAAAGAAACTTTGACGGGAGATTTCTTTAGAAATTTCTTATTAATGGTGGGAATAAGATTTGATTCTTGGGTTTGTTCAATTTCGACAATTTCAAACGTATTTCCTTGATTGGCTAAATAGTTTTTTAAATCCTCCCAATCTTTGGCCATATTTTGGCAATGACCGCACCAATTGGCATAAATTTTGCCAACAACAACCTTGTTATTTTTATTCATTTTGTTGTGACGACGCGTTTTACGATGTTTTTTATTATTGCCTTTTTTTCTAAAATTTTTCAAAGTATTTTTCATTATATATATTTAGTTGGGAAAAGAAAATCCGCCGTAATATATATAATTATAGAATGCAAAAAATGTTGGTCATATTTTTAATCATAGTATTTTTAGCAGGAATTTATGTATATTCAACAAATGGAATCGTAAATGTTTTGAAGAAAGAGGGTTTAGATAATATCTCATCCTCTTGCCCTAATTTATTATTAAAAAAGGACAATATATTATTATTGTATAGTACGGATAAACCGGAAGAAGATGGTGTGAATCCACTTCCATTTTATAATTTAGACGAATATATCAATTATTTAGAAGTGCAGAGAAAAAAGGGGGTAAATTGTCCAGTATTGTTTTTACAAAATGAAGTAAATACACAAGGAAAAGAGGTATATCGTGTTCGTCCAAATCCGTTTGATTTAGAAGGCGGGGTTCCGCAATCAACTACCTTGTATCCAGGAACAAACGAAATTATTCAATATACTGATGCAAATCGATTAAATCCTCCATATAACGAAGGAAATTATCCCGGGTTTGACCCAACCGGTTTGTTCATTGGCCGATATACAACTATTGACCAGGTGCACGATTCTACTGAAAAGAGTCCAATTAGTGATAATCCAATGGACCCAAATTGGGGAGGTGTCCTACATACCCAAAGTGCAGTAGATTCTGGTAAATATGATGATAATCGTATTGTAAAACCATCATTAATTTCTCCAAAAAGCAGTCAATTTATTCCCGGACTCTACGGTCATCCTCCGCCAAAAGACCAATTGGAATAAAGGTTCCGGGCAGAAATGATATAAAGGTATAACAAAGTGTATTATATTGACGATTCATGGACAATATAATGCAACAATCAACGACCATCATCATGGCAGGAGGTTTAGGAAAACGAATGAATTCGCCTTTACCCAAAGTATTACATAAAATAGGTGACTTCCCAATGATATATTATGTGGTAAAACAAGCCATCAAAATTGGCTCGCAAAACATCCTCATTGTAGTGGGAAAATACAAAGATATCATTCAACAAACATTAGAAACATTTTTTACACCGGGACAATTAGAACAAATACATTATATTTTACAACCGGAAATCAAATATGAGAATGGTGATGAAAAGGTGGGTGGAACGGGACATGCCATATTGTGTTGTCTTCCATTTTTCACGAAAAACCAAATCGATCCCGAATCAAATGTATTTATATTATCCGGTGATGTCCCTTTATTACGAGAGGAAACATTGGTAGAATTAAGTAAAACATCTAGAACTAGTAAAAACTCTCTTCTAATTACGAAAAGTCGAAATCCAACGGGTTGTGGAAGGGTATTTTTTGACAATGGCCATAAGATAACTAAAATCGTCGAAGAGAAGGATTGTACGATGGAAGAGCGCGAAAATAAATACGTAAATTGTGGTATATACAATGTAAATGTGGATACATTGTTAAAATGTGTGCCATTCATCAAAAACAACAATAAATCGGGAGAATATTATTTAACGGATATGATTGAACTTGCAATACATAAGCAAATGGCTTTCTCATTTTACGAATTACCCCAAGAACAATTTTACGAGGTAATGAATATAAATAATCCGGAAGAATTGGAAAAGGCAAATGAAATATTTGAAACACTTGCCAAATAAAACAATATTTATGATTTTATCACGAGTTCTCCGTTTTGGTAATAATTATAGGTCGGTCTATATCCAGAGGAATTTGTTTTACAAAAAATTTCAACTCGATTATTGGGGAATTTGATAGATTCTTGTATAGCATCCTCTTTGGATAAGAATATAATGGTGTCTTCCCAATTACTTCCATAAACAAATAGATAAACAAAATACATTTGTATATATTGAATACTATACAAAATAAATCTAATTCGTTTTGCATTATTATATTTAGGTGGTCGAAA
>JACCEB010992635.1_pt1 | contig 40692 bp, 30 predicted proteins | sample 7454761 | NCBI WGS metagenome assembly JACCEB01 (sample SAMN15323454, study PRJNA562643) | freshwater metagenome | isolation source: river surface water | place: USA:Blue River Watershed | collected 2017-08-18
ATCCTGATTCTCTTCTATCTTCTCTGGAAAGTGAAGCAAGTCGTCTGGGATGGAGTGAGGCCAGATGATCCCGAAAATGATGGAGTAGAACATTTTATGGATAAAATGGATTACAGTGTAGAGTATGTGATGAATGAGTACAATCAGAAGATTGATGATCTCTTTGACAAGGAGTATGTCGATCTCTACCAAATCGCCTATGATGATGATGCAGATATCAAGGCAGATATGAAGATTGTCGAGAAGTATTTGCCAAAGAAGGGTCCAGAGTCCCTTGAGATTCGCGTGGGAGGATGTGGTGTGGGAAAGATGACCAAGTACTGGAAGGAGAAGGGCTTTAAGAATGTAATCGGCATCGATCTCTCCAAGAATATGCTCAAGAAGGCCGAAGAGCTCAATCCCAATATTCGCTATATCCGCGGTAATCTCGCCGACCGGAAGATACACGATTTTGACACGTGCGATCTCTTTATATTGGACGAGAGAACTCTCTATTATAATCACGAGAAGGATATGGCGAAGATCTTCCAGAATGTTCACCACTGGCTTCGGGAAGATGGTCTCTTGGTTGTCCCCGTCTATGACCGGACACAGCTCCAAGTCGCATCCCGATATTATACGACGAATTATGTTGATAATATGGGGATTACACACGGGTTTACCTACTTAACGGGCTTTACACACGATTGTTGGTATATCCCGGATATCGGCGATGATGAGACAGGTGCGGATGCGAGTGAGGTATTGACATTATATTATGATAAATTTACATTTGAAGAGAAGGAGGATAAAGAGGGGAAATCCGGAAAGAAGAGGATTAAGTCAACGATGCTCTATTTCTGTCCCAAAGAGGATGTCTATGATATGCTGCTCGCAGCGAACTTCGAGAAGGTCCATATTGAACCCATCGGAAATCGCATTGTAGGTGGCTATGAACTGGCAATCTTCCGTAAGAAGAAGATGACCGCATCTGTCAAAGAGATCCAAGGTGGAAGCTCCAAAGAGAAGAAGGTAGAGAAGAAGGAGAAGAATGATAAGTAAATCATCATATATCTTTTTATACATCAATCATCATAGTATGGTAATCATAGTATGATCAAGAGGATTGTAAGCTCTAAAAAGAGAGATATTTATATTATTGTATAATTTCCTTCAAGGTAAGAGTCTTAAGCTGATCCATCATAGACGTTGACAATATTCTGATACTTGTAGGTGATCTCCTTATCACCGATCTTGACAACCTTTGGCTTATCAAGCTTCACGCGCTGCCCCATATACTTGTGCTGTTTCTTCTCCCCTCCAATCTCCTCAATCACAAAGACGATAAACTTCTGATTGCTGTTATTGAGCTTCGAGAGGCGAGCAAGCTTGGTAAAGGCCTTCTTGGCCGCCTTCGCAGGCTCCTTACCCTGATAACGCCCAAACTTATCACCCGGATTCGGGAAGTCAACAATCCGATATGCCTTTACTCCAGGCTTCTCCTTCTTGGCCGCATTCTTGGGAGCCGAATGATGCGAAGCAGTTGCTGCGGCATTCTTGGGAGTGGAGTGGCGAGATGCAATAGCATTCTTAGAAGCCGACTTATTGGGGCGATTTCCTCTGTTTCCAGTGTTTCCGCCATTCCCCCCATTGGGAATCGCATTCATCAATTCGGGATTCTTCTCCAACTGAGAGAGACTGATATTGTTCTGAGAGATCATAGAATAAATACTACTCTATGATGATAAAAAAGTTAGTTCTATTGGGATTTATCTATAAAAAGAGAGCAAATGTGTTGATCAGCAAAGCATCGAGTGAATCTTACTCGTGAATCTTGCGTCATTCCATCATTGCATCAAATCTTTTTATACATAAAATGATTCATACGGCGATTTCAACGACGACTTGACTAATAGTCATCCTCCAGTAACTTAGAGGATGGCGCCCCGCCTCATCCACCCGTCTGCTTCCTCGACTTCTTCGTGGTCGTCTTCTTCTTAGTTGACTTCTTGGTGGTTGACTTCTTGGTGGTTGACTTCTTGGTGGTCGACTTCTTCTTTGTGCCAGAGAGGAGTGAGCTAATGTCCCGCTTGAGGGACTCGAGTGATAACGTACCCGTCATTCTTGATCTATGATATAATTCTATCATAAAGTCATATATTAATCTATTCGGGGATCGGATCTATGCCATTATTCACTCCTTGCAGTAGAACTTCTTGTATGCAACATAAAGAGCCGCACAAATCAGAAGGGCAACAACCAGATAGATGAGATAAGTAGTGTAACTCGTTCCAGACTTCGCCGTTTGACTCTCCTTTGTTGCCGCCATACCAGACATCTTCTCAGCAATCTCCGAATCATCAATCACACACATATCCCCCGTACACTTCAAACGACGACCCATATCATTCATCTCCGTGCGCTCATCGCTCATATCATTCTCGCCGCCATCACCACCCTCGAACTGCTCCACAATGCCACTCGGATTCATCGCAATGATACGATCCGCAACCTGCTGCTGGTCATACTCCTCACCATATGCTGCCATTCTTATTTGTTCGTCGTTTTTGATCTATCCTATAGATCTCTTTTTATTCGGAATTTCGAACGCAGATGCGGACTTTTGTTCTATATAGTCTCGGTCCTATATAAAGAGATTTCAACAATAAAATAAATATGCCTCTTTTCAGGATAGTAACCAGATCATAGGATCATCTCGATCGTATGATGATTATATGGTTGTTTATGGTAATAAATATAAGTCTTACCACCCTGCTTCAAGGAGATAGGCTTGGACCCGTCCCACATACTTCTTGATCTTGTTCCAATCTTCTACCTTATATTCCCGAGGCACTGCAGCAGCTGCACCCGTGATCCGCTTGTTAATCTTACTCGAGTAGTGCCATATTATCTTCTTCACGTACTCTCCACGAGCTTCATATTCCGGGAACTCAGCAATCACGTGATCGATCAACTGTGGAGCACAGTGAAAATCGATCGCCGCTACATCCCAATCCTTCAACATCAGCGCTGGAAGACTCGCAATGTGAATCGATCTCACTGGGATTTTCTGAAGCCACTTTGTACTGTCTGAGGTGATTCCAGAGATCCGCGCCCACTCCTCCGCATACTTGTCTAACATCTCCATATCACACGCCATTCCTCCATACGCTCGCCTCAACTGCAACGCATAACAGAGTGACTTATACGGCTCCTTCAAGGCATTGTACCTCACTAACTTCTTCGAGAGCGGTTGGACAAGAGCAGGTTCTGGATCTGCACTGGTACTCGCTTTGGATGGAGGTACTGCGTGATAGACTGGAATATTACAGATCACATAGACCGATCCCAAGATATACTCATAGACACTCCGGTCAAACTTGAATGAGGGTGATGATCCGGAAGTTGCCGCCACCATAAACCAGATAAGGGTAGAGAAGCAAGTGTGTGCCGCACTATCCTCAATCATTATGATCGGCAAACGCCGAATAAAGTCATCAAAGTCAAGATGCATCAAGTGATAGGCCGATTGAACCGAGAGATTGATATCTCCCCGACGAATCGCCTTCTGAAGCAACGACTTGAGAAAACCCGCATTCTTGTACTTCTTCTCCCTCTCCAACTTATAGATCGGCGTCGAGTCCGACAGATCAACATCAAGAAGATAGTCAAAGTATCCACACAAGGTCACCTCAAAACCCTTCTGGACCGTATTCCAGTGAAAGGTACTCTTGAAGTTCATCTTTTTCGGCTTCTCCGATTGGAATATGGCTTGACCCTTCGGCTTATTCCCAGCCCACTCCAGATAGAAATAAGTATGAACCCGCTCATTCGGGTCTACAGGAGTCGATGAGGATCCAGCACCTGCTCCCGCAGAAGCCCCTAAGGCCTTGTCCCGATTGATAAAGTTGAATAGCGTTGTCTGTTTACTCATCCTTCTTGGAACGATACTCTCTATCCTCTTTACAGAAAGGAGCTTTATCCCATCCAAATTTATACATAAAAAGTATTGATATATTATATTACCAGATCTGGTAATATAATAGTTATATTTGATTACTTGATATTTTGCGATCTATTCCGCCTTTCTCCGCTCATTCTCGAGGAAGTGTTTCCGGCAAACGGCCTCATATACATCGGCACTTCCCACCACCGTCTGACTCTGATCCGCCGTCGTTCGCATCGTGAAATTTGCTGAAGTGCCGTCGCAGCACCTCTTGCAGAGTGCACTCAGCTTTACCACACTCTCCGCGTGAGGAATGAGCCGCAAGACATCGCCAAAGGGCTGACGGCGGAAATCGCCATCGAGACCACCCGCAATCACGTGCTTTCCGTGATTGTCACACCAATTGACGATGTTGTCATAGGCATCCCCGAAGAACTGGAGCTCCTCAATCACAATCACATCCGCCTCCTCAAATCGCCGCTTATACTCCTCCTTTTCCGCAATCTCCCCCAATGACCCCACAATAATACAATCATCATAGCTGATATGGGTATGAGTGGTAATGGTATTCGACCCATATCGATTATTGATTGTGTGATTGATCACGAGAAGATTCTTCTTGAGGATCTCATAGCGCTGGATCTGACGGATCAACTCGGAACTCTTCCCCGCATACATAGGACCAATGAAAAGCTGTAGACTCATTTTCTGAAGGGGTGAACGGAGTTTATTTTTCGGGAATTTTAAGATGACACGTGGATCTCTATACTCTTCACAGATTTTTCGCTTTCGTATTGATCGCTCTTCTACCCTTACCTTCTTCTAATCTCTTTATGCTCCGGGAATTTATCAATAAAATAGAATGGTTCGGATTCTATTACGAGATATGGTAATAGAATTGATGGATTTTTGATGGTTATATATTGGTTATAATCGGATGAAGTAGACGATGAGGTAGACGAGGATCACTTCCATAAAGATGTACTCTTTGATGAGACGGATGTTGATGAGTTCCGAAGAGGTCGTAATCTGTTTCATCAATGTGGTCAAATCCGTTTCCAGATTCGTTGTACATCTCTCACACATTGCCTTGATGATCTTCAGTTGTTGATCCACCTTATCATTTCCTTCACCATTGAATCGAATCTTTACCAGATTGATATAGTTCGCAGCAGTTTGAAGGAGATCCTGCTCTGTCTCCTTGATCTTGTTCACTACCATATTGATCCTCTCATCTCCCTGTGTCAACAACATCTGATAGATCATCTCCATAAAGAGCGTATTACTATTCCCAGATGACTTATTGGCAACTTTGTTCCCAGCAGCATTACCATTGGATGAACCAAAGATCGCAAGACGAGCCTTATTTGCTGCAACCTTGTTATTGGTCGATGCTACGGCGAGCGCCGAGTTCGGTGAAGGAGGCGGGATCGCTGGTGTGGAAGTTGATGCAGCAGGAGTTGCGGTTGCTGTTGCGACCGCAGGGACTGGCACGGGTTGATTCCCGTTGGCACCGCCTGTTTGGACAAGGGCTTGAGAGGATGTCGATGAGGAAGAGGCATTGGTTGCCTCATTCTTGGAAGAGAAATACTTACCATACTTTTCGGGGAAGGATCGTACGGACTGATTCTTCGCAGTGACACGACCCGCTGAGATGTCACTCAGGAGAACCGTCACCTCATCAATATCCTTTCGTTCCATTCTCTCGACAATCTTCTTGCTATCCGCATCGATGGGAACCGCAAAGGAACCGATCTTGACACCCTTCATCATCTCAATCATTGTCTGAAGAACGTGCTTCTTGCTGTTGATCTCGCTCGTGTTGATGATCGCACCCGCCTTCACAAAGTTTTCGTTACGAAGTGTCACGTAGCTGTAGATCGATCGCATCAACTGTTGACCCGCATCTTGGGGAATCATCAAGGGTTGATTATTCGTTTGAAGAGCAGCAGCTTGAGCAGGAGCAGGAGCTTGAGCTTGAGCTTGAGCAGGAGCAGGAGCTTGAGCAGGAGGAGGAACCTTTTGAATAAGATCTTTGGTGGACTTGATGAGCTTATAGAGGGGATCTGAGGTGAATGCTTCATAGATGGAACTCTGGACATTCTTCTTTTTCTCAATCTTGTATCGGATCGATTCGCGCTTCATCAAGAGCTGATAGATCGTCTCCGTCAACTCCTCAAAGGGTGCCACAAGTCGATTGATTTGAGTGTTGTATTCGACTTTCTTTGCAATGATCCCCTCGAAGGTGGTGAGAAGAATGGGGAAACGATCGAGATATGCCTTCTTGGCAAGTGTGAGGGCAGTGATCATACGAGGTCCCGTTTCAATCTCCTTGATACGTGTTCGTACCTCCGAAAGAGTTGCAGCTAACTCATCTTTTGTTTTGGTTAGACTGTCCAACTCTTTCAATCCAGTTGTTAGCCCAGCAATGCCAATTGTAGTTAATCTCTTGTGTCGTGCTGCATCTTCCTTCTTTAAGGAACTCACATCGAGAGCATAGAGATCCATATAACCCTTCTTGAATGCCTCATATAATGGAGAACTTTGTATGATAGGTTCTGGAGTATTCGCTTCTAGTCTAAAAAGGGCTCTGATAGATCTACCTTTATCTTCTTCAGATATATTACCATTTTTCACTGCTTGATCACCTGGTTGAGCACCTGGTTGATAAAAATGTTGCTTGATAAATGCATCTAATCTTTCTTTGAAAGCACGCTTTGCTGCCTCAACTTCCGTTGGTCCTGGACTTTTTGAGAGTGTTCCAAGTTTTGTTGGATTAAAAAGATCCAAGATTTGTTTATATTTTTGACCATTTGTAGTATCAAAGGCAGTATATGGTGTATGGGCATCGGGTGCTGCTGCTTCCCCTGCTTCCCCTGCTCTTGCTCCTCCTGCTCCTCCAGCTCCTGCAGCACCAGTATCAATCGACATGAGAATATCAAAAATCTGACGGAACTTATCATCAACATCGCTCTCCATCTCTTTTTGAGTTTTGTATCCAGCAACTTCCTTAAGATACCATTGATTCCCCTCCATTATATCAGCTCCACCTTGCTTTAACATCCTCTCATAAGTACCCAGTTCAGGGCTCTCCGTCTTAAGTCGGGCAATCTCAAGCTCCTTCTTGGAGATCTTGTCCACCATCGCTTCATACTTCGTAGTCACCTGATCACGTTCCGTCTTGAGAGACTTCAGCTCCTCCTCTTTGGATGCACGATTGGCATTCATACTATCCTTCTGACTCTTGATAATGCTATACTCATCCTCCGCATCCTTCTTCATCAACTTGAACTCCGCCAACTTCTGTTCCATCTTCTCCAACTCCGCCTTCGCCTCACTCTCAATCTGAATCAAGATCTTCTCCATCACACGAAGACGCTGAATACGCGCAAGATTGATCTTGTCATCCGACATTGCAAATCCTTCAACATCGAGAGCCTTCTCATCTACACCATCATTGCGGAAGAAATTGTAGAGATCTTTTGGTTTAGAGGAATTTTTGTTCTCATCATTCTTGAAAAGCTCTTGGAAGTCAAACGTTTTGAAGATACGATCCGATGACTCACCCCCCGACTGAGAGGCTTGATATAACTGATCAATCTTCTTAACCAATGTTTCATATGCACTGATACGTCCATTAACAGCTGTTGTATATGCCGCATAAGCATCTTTGTATTGCTCATTGATTGAACTATACTTCTTGTCTTGAACTCCACCACCAAGCTCCTTTAACTTACCATATAGGGTTGCACGAACCTTTTGGAAACTCTTGTAGGCACGTTCCTCCTGTTTTTCACTCTTCAATACATTATCATAGAGATTCAAGAGAGTGCGGTAGTTGGTCTCTTCATCTTGGACCTCTTTTTGAAGCGTATTACCATCTTTCCCATAACGCTTGGTATTTGTTTGTAGTTCACGAAGAATCTCATTGAGCCGAGCTACCTTCATCGATTCTGCTTGGTTACTTCCCCGAATGATGTTCTTGATAGTATTTATATTAATCGATGGAGTTTGACCTTTGGCAACTGCCTTGATACGTTGGTAGGCATCTGGTAGGAGCGATCTACTCAACTCTTTGATTAGGTCTTGAAGAGTAAGAGCTGGCTTTTGAATGTATTGAGCTAATTTAACATTTTGTTCTTGGAAATACAAGTAATCACGTGAAATGGAATAAGGAGTGTTTTCATTACCTGGTCGATTAGGTAGTCGAATACGTTCCAATTCTTCAACTCTTACACCCAGAATTCTCATTTTGGCTGCAAAGTTCTCTAATAGACTCAGCTCAATCTCTGCTCTCTTCTTTGTAGCCTTCTCTGGATCTGTTCCATTTCCTAATTGGCGAAATGCAGTTGTCTTAGCTCTAATTGCATCAGTAATTTCACTTTGTACAGTATCAAAAGCAGTATATGCTCTTTGACCTATTCGACCAATTTCATTGTAGGGAACTTCATCACGATTACCAACCACTGGAGCTCGTTGTAGAGCATCGCGAGTGATCTTATATATATGTACATTGTTTACAAGAGATAAATACTGAAGAAGAATCTTAGCAGACATACCAAAGTCTACATCTGGAATATCCCTCAACTCCCTACATAGATCTGTAATGATACGAATCGCTTGATGAGGTGCATCATGGAGATACTTCAAATCAATATGCTTACTGATCACATCGAGTTGCTGAAAGACCTTACGAATATCATTCGTCTGTTGTGATGTCATCGCAGCGCTCTTTACCAGCTGAAGCGTAGCAGGTGTCCTTAATTCACGGTTTACCACGTATGCTTCATTACCTTGAGTAATCTCCTTACCCACAAAGTAGATATTAGCCATCAAGTTGACTGCATCTTTTGCCATCTCCCTGCTCTCTTTGTAGGCCTTCTCCATCCCACCCCCATTCTTAAGCCGATTCGCATTCTCCGGGAGTGAGTTGTTCGTCTCTCTCTCTTCAGGGAAGATCTCATCAATCGAACTCGGAATCGCCTCCGTGATCTCCGAGGGGAAGATCTTGACTAACTCGCCATATGCATTCTGAATCTCCATATTCGCCTTACTCCATCCCTTATCCGGAAATTGTGGGGAAAAATTTCCCGAGCCTCTCATCTTCCTCGTTCGTTCAATCAAATCTCGGTACTTCTGTAGGGCATTGAATTGGATCAAGTAGTAGTTGTATAAGAAACTCGAATACTCCCGGAAAACGCCATAGTACTTGTTCGCCAAAAAACTCAAGAGCTCCCTGTACTTTCCCTTTAAAGCCGCATTGCGCTCAAAATAGATCTCTTCCACGTTGGTCATCTCGGTAATCGCCTTATCGACATTGCTGTCCTTATTCTTGTTGCTCTTAATCTTGTTCTCGCTCTCAATCAGACGATTGATCTCAATTAATGTCGGATTAAACGTCTGATTCATATGATAGGTGACAAACTGCCGGTAATAGTCTGATAAGTATACAATCACACTCACAATCCCATTGAGCGATGAGTAGGTATGGTACTTATCCTTGTAAAACTTCATCATATGCGGCAAAATGTAACGCTTGAAATCATTCCGAAGAGGCATATTAGGCTGAGCTGCATCTGCAGCACCTTGAGCTGCAGCATTTACATCTGCAGCTTGAGGAGGTCTTCTAATAATTTCAATTGCCCGATCAATATCCAGATTACCAATACCATACTTCGTCTTGATAAATGGATTCTTATAAAAGGAACACTTGAGATCTGTTACATTTGCGGGATGAATTACGAATGCAAGTTGTGCTTCTTCTTCTCCCGCTCCTCCTGCATTAGCCAAATCAGCCATTCTATATATGATAATAGACAAGATACTATTATAATAAGATACATTTTTTAGTGGAAGTTACCGGTAAGTCTACGAGGAGCACCCTTTACTTCATTGCAAGATACTGGTCATATGACTTAAAGAGACCGCTCTCTTCATCAATGAAGCCCTTGTATACGGGGATTGCATTGAAGCCCGTAGAGACATTCTCCGCATTGTAGTTCCCAATATAGTTGGAGATCTGACGATCGATGTAGGACTTGCGCTTGATAAAGAGCTTGAGGTACTCTGGATGGGCATAGTAGAGGGGCATTTGTAGTCCAGCCAAATCGAGATCCATTGCCGTCATAAGTAGCTCAAACAAGATTGTATTACGGTACTGTCCGCTATAGAAGTAACTAAGCTTACTCTTAAAGTTCTCTCCCATCTCGAAGATCCGCTTACTTAACTTGATACACTCCTTGGATACATCGACATTTTGACCACCCATATCATAAAGACGGGAATCCATAAAGATATTATTGGGATCCGTCGAATGGATCTTGGGGAAATACTCATTGGTAAAGAGGAACCCATAGGTCATTAGACCAAAGAGAACTGTTTTGCCTTCTGTTGACATAACCTTCCCTTCGCGTTCAATTGTAGTATTGTCAACCGTAAGGGCATTGAGGATCTTCATCTTGAACTGACGATAACTCTCGCATATATCCAAGAGAACCTTCTTTAGATCACGATTGCTCACATAGTTCTTAATCAAGTACTGAAAGATGGGAGATTGACTCTTACCCACTTCTTCAAAGCTAAAAAGCGCTTGGTTACTTAGATACTTCAAGAAGTGTGTGTTGATATTTGAGCGGAAGGACCTTTTGTGCCGGTTACTTTGTCCTCCTTCTTCATTGCTTTTACTTTTTCTCTTTGTCTCCATAGCATCTTTTTGTAGACCAAAGAGGTACGAGATATCTGTATTTCCACCGGCAAATTTCGAGTAGAGGTTCGAAACAATCGGCATATTCCGTAGCTCTGTTGCATCAATGACCTTTCGATCATAGACGGCATTCTTGAAGTCGATGTTCTCGGTGATCTCTACCATCTGATAGAGCTCATTTCGATTCATTGTCATTATATAGCGGAGATTATCGAGGGAATTGAGCAGCATCTGATAGGTGGTATAGATCTCATAGTACTTCTTGGAAACCTCCGGATCAATCAAATACATCAGATTGAACTCAAAACGATGGAAGGTTTGCTCCGCAAGGTTAGCATACTGATATCGTGGTACAATTAGATTGGAATTTAAGGATGATTGATTGGGTCTAATACCACGAATCACCTCTTCAACACGATTCAATGTTGTTGTACCTTTGATCCTCTTGGACTTCGATCGCATACGCGCGTCTAAATTACGCGTGTTCGTGGTATTCTTCCTCGGATAGATCCGATTCAATTCACTATTTGTAAGAGCTTCGAGTCTTCGTACTGCATTCCTCTCTAATGCTTCTATTCTTTTTACTTCTTCTTGTGCTTCTCTTGCTGCTTGTTCCGCTGCTCTTGCTGCTTGTTCCGCTGCTCTTGCTTCTTGTTCCGCTACTCTTGCTTCTTCCGCTGCTTCTCCTGCTCCTGGTTGTATTGCTCTTGCTCTTTCAAAATTTCTTCTCGCCGCATTTGCTGCATCTTTTGCTTGCCTGGCTACTATTTTAAGACGTTTTTCTTCTGCTTTAAATCCAGCTAATTGAGATTCTAACCTATCTACTTCTCGTTGTAAATCTTCTACCTGAACACCTTCATCTTCTGGTGCTACTTCAGTTAACCTTGTTTTCCGTGATAATCTCGCTGGCATTTCTCTTTGATGAATCAAATCGTTCAATCAATCTGTACTACTGTGGAGTCATATAATATTTTATGCATAAATATCACTCAATATAAAGGTAAATCCTCAATAGACGAGTAGGAAGAGTGATTTGGAGATTACGAATCATCTGCATTCGATCAATCTTGGATCCCTCTAACGTCTGATCATTACAACTCTGTTGGCTCGATTTAAAGATCGAGCACAGAGTAGCAGGGAGTCGTCAAATTTTAACGAGTTAAGATGGTCGGTAAGAAGGTTCACATTGCAAAGTCCTCTCTCGCAGATCCCCAGAAGGGATCAGAGAGTCCTACACAGTCGGCTTCAACCCCAACCCCTACCCCTCCATCTCTCTCAACGCTTCCGAATGATACTGACTCTGTGAAACCCACGGAAGAACCTGCTCCCAAGGCTACCAAAAAGAAAGTCGTCGCAAAGAAGGTTACCGTAGTGGAACCCGTTACAGTCGTGGAACCTGTTACCGTCGTGGAACCTGTTACCGTCGTGGAACCTGTTACCGTCGTGGAAGCCGTTGCTGTTGCAGAGCCAAAGAAGGCAGTTGCAAAGAAGAAGAGTAGTACAAAGAAGGATTCTAAGGTAGTGGAGGAGGTAAAGGTAGTGGAAGAGACAAAGGTAGTGGAAGAGGTGAAGGTAGTGGAGGAGGTAAAGGTAGTGGAAGAGCCTAAGGTAGTGGCTGAGGAGCCTAAGGTGGAAGCTCCTAAAAAGGAGGTTAAGAAGAAATCAAGCGCAAAGAAGGCGGAACCTGACGACTCCCTGCAACCTTCTGCAGATCTCCGATCTGCCAAGAAGGTTGTTAAGCCAAGTGATGCAGTGCAGGTTGCACCTGAGCCTCCTGCAGCGCCAGTGGTCTCTGAGCCGCCTGCCGCACCAGTGGTCCTGGAGGTTGCACCTGAGGCAGCGCCCATCCTACCTCCTAAGGCGGCAACGACGAAGGGATCTTCCAAAAAGAAGCCTTCTTCTGCGAGTGCAAAGGCGGCAACTGCGACCAAGGAGATCTCCATAATCGACAGTATGGACGGTGATATGCTCAAGGAGGAGATTGTTGAGAGGAATGAGACATTGATCTTGCATCTTCCCATCAAGAGTTCCGAGGTGCATAACAATGCACATCCTAAGGGAATTCATCACCAGAAGGCACCCGTTGCAACCTATACATTGGATGGCTCCTATACAGTTCACGCGGATGGTAATGGTGGAGAGGCTGCTGATGGAAGTGCAAAGAGGGATCATTCCGAGGGATCTCTCTTGGCCGAAGATCCGATGGCAACGAATTATGATGAGATCTTAAAGAAGAGCGGAAATAGGATCGAACGTAAGGAGAGCATCATCTTTTCGGAGAGTACCTCGGATGACTTGGATGTTGCTAAGATCAATGAGGAGTTTGACCGAAGAGTAAAGGAGTTTAAGATGGTTCCTAAGATCGAGGATTCTCAATCGATTGCCGAGGGTACCAGTGGTAGTAGCTATTCTACCAAGATCGATCGCAGTAGCAGATCCTCAATTCAATCGATTGGATCCTCGATCTTTTTCCAACATTTGAAGGAGGAAGAGAGTAGTGATGATCGAGTCCATCGATCTCCTTGGATTTCCAAGGGAGATCAGAGAGATATGGGTATCGATGATTCTCTGCACGATGATGGGGTTCAGCTGGATGACCATAGTGGGACACTTCTGAAGGATCTCCATTATGGGAAAATGGGGAGCGCTTCTGGGATGGGCTCAGGTGCTGAGCTGGGTGGTGGTGGTAGCGGTGGTGGTGCCGGTGCCGGTAGTTCAGAGATGGGTATGGCTAAGAGTGCCGGTGGCTTCATTCCATCGATTGCTGGAATGAAGGTGCCGGGTCAAGGAAATGTCTTTGCGGACTTTTCGAGCCAAGAGGAGACATCTCACATCTATGCGCACGATTACAAGGGATCGCGGATGGTAAAGAAGAACCTTAAGAACATTATGGTGGAGTTTATGAATGCGAATCTCTATCAGGAGTGGCCCGATCAGACGAACATCCACTGCTGGTGGTGTTGCCATCAGTTTGAGGGTCCTCCCTGCTGTCTTCCGGAGTATATTCGTCGAGACAAGTTCTATGTCTCGGGATGCTTCTGTACTTTCAATTGTGCCGCGGCATACAATTTCAATAGGAATGACAACAATGTTTGGGAGAGGTATTCGTTGCTCAATCTGATGTATAAGAAGTTGTTCAATACCAACTTTGTGAAGATCGAGATGGCGCCTCCAAGGGAAGTTCTTAGGATGTTTGGCGGATATATGGACATTGAGGAGTTCCGATCTCATTGCCTTAAGCAAGAGAAGAGATTCCAAGTGATCAAGCCGCCTCTCGTCTCCATTATTCCGAAGATTGAAGAGCATATCAACCCGAAGAATCGTGTCGTGAATGAGCATATCCTCAATAGCACCCAGACGAAGCTGAAGCTGACAAGGAGCAAGCCATTGATTAGCGAAAAGTCGAGCATCCAAACCTATATGAACATCACCTTTAAGAAGGAAGACCAGAGTGATGGAGATGGGAGCGGCGGAGCGGGAGCAGGATCCGAATCTTCTTCGGCAATCTAAATATATCCAATCCATTCGATTCTAATTATACCGATTCTAAGATAAGAATGATCTTAGAATCTTAGGATTTCATCTGCGTTTGATTGATAATGACTGTAGTGCATCGGAAAAATATAATCTTGTGATATAGTATATATACTACGATTCAAAATGTCTTCCTACCCTTGCGTCACCCAAAACTCCATCTACACGAACCCTTGCCGTTCGCCCGCTGTCATCCCCGCCGGTGGTAACACCGCTTGCGGTGACCCCTACACTATGTATGGTTACTGGCGCCGCCGCTTCGCTTCCGACCAGGCTTACCTGACCTGCTACTACTACCCTTACACTGACCGCTTCTTCTACCAGTATGGTTACCTGCGCAACCAGAACCCTGAGTGCACTTCCACTGCTCAGAGCGGTCAGCCTTGCAACGGCTCTCTCCCTTACTCTGTTTCTCCTTAAATGAAGGGAACCTATGTATTTTGCCATCGGTCACTTCGTGACCAGATGGACATACCCTTCGACCCTCCTCGCAAAGAACCTGCGGGTATCTGCACCCTCCCTTTATCCAATCATACTTTATACCAATCTTCCGTTTGATATAAAGGATATATCTATTTGTTAATAAATAGATATCATAAATCAATCATAATGCGAATCTGTTCTTGGGATGTGGGTATCTACAATCTGAGTTACTGTATTTTAGAGCAGGATGATGAGACCAAGGCGATCAAGATTCTTAAGTGGGACATTGTCAATCTGGTGGACAATGAGAATCAGAAGAAGAATCGCCCATTACTCTTCCAGAATATTCCCCTGAAGCTCAACCAGATTCCCGAGTTGTTAGAAGTGGATTATGTCTATATCGAGAATCAACCCGTCTTAAAGAACCCACAGATGAAGTCGATTCAGATTATCCTCTACTCTTACTTTCTCTTCTATGGAATTACCGATGGGATACTCATTCAAACAACGAGGGAAGATGGGAGCGTGGAAGAGCGCCATCACAAGGTAAAGGGAGTCGATTTCTGTTCCGCTTCCAATAAACTCAAGGTGTATGATGGTCCGGTAATTGCATTGGAGGATCTCAAGAAAAAGGCGACAAAAGAAGCAAAGCCAAAAAAAGAGAAGAAGGGTACGAAGGGCAAGAAAGGGGGAGAGGAAAAGGAAGAGGAGGATGCAGCGATTGACTATATGGAGCTCCTCGATTCCCTCGATAGTGAAGATGAAGAGTATGAAGAGAAGTTTGCCGAGATTATGGCGGCAAAGGCGGCAGCCAATGCAGCTGCCAATGCAACGGCTCAGGGAGAAGAAGCCCCCAAAACCGCGATTGATGCAACAACTCAGAAGGGTGGTTCTTCACTCGCCTATGCGGATAAGAAGAAACTTGCTATTGCCCACGCCACCTACTTCTTGAAAGACCAGGATCCGGGATATCTCGAGTTCTTTCAAAGCCACAAGAAGAGGGACGATTTGGCCGACTCCTTTCTTCAAGGTGTCTATGTCTTAAAAAAAGTTCTGAGTGTTCCAGTGAAGGAGAAACAGACGAGAACGCGGAAAAAGAAGGAATAGAATGTGTGGATAAAGAGTATTGAATTATCTGTTAACCTAAGCTATTAAGTAGAGTTAAGTATAAAGATGGCACCCAAGAACATCGCCTTTTTTATGCGTCATTTTACGGGTCGTGGTGTTGAGCAGTCGATCTTTGATTATGCCCATTACAACGAGAAGATCTTAGGAAACAAGAGTTTCATCTTCTGCTTCACCCGAGAGCGCCAGGCTGCATTCCAGAATGAGATCGAGTTCTCTACGGAGAGGATCAAGTATGACCAGTTCAAGGAGCGTTTTGGATCAATCATTGAGTTGAATGATTTTGCCGAGATGGAGACCTATATCTCCCTCTTCAATCTTCATTTCTTCTATACCCAAGTTCACGGCCGTGAGGATGACCTCTATCGATTTGATGATAAGAAGTTCTGGGGGAAGTGTAAGACGATCAAGCATTGTGTCTTCCATACACGGGTTCCCCAAGCCGATTTCAATCTCTCCATCTCTCAATTCCTCAATCTTGGTCTTGATACAAATCTCCCCGTAGTACCCTATATGGTCCCCTTTGCCGATCATCACAAAGAGGAGGTTGCCAAAATGGGGGACCTGGGAAATATGCGGAAAGAACTCGCCATTCCAGAGGACGCTGTAGTTTTTGGTCGATATGGAGCCTATGACCAGTTTGATATCCCAATTACGCACAATGCAATCTATCATACGGTAAATCAGCCACAGAATGCGCATATCTACTTTATCTTTATGAATACGGCACCCCTCTTTTCACAAGTGGGTCGTGACTTCTATCATCCCAACATTCGCTACCTGCCTTTCAGTAGCAATATCCAGGATAAGATCCGCTTTATCAATACGTGCGATGCAATGATTCACGCGCGGAAGTCGGGGGAGACCTTTGGCCTTGCAGTGGCGGAATTCTCCCTGATGAACAAGCCGATTATCACCTCGCATATGGGTGATGTGGAGCATCTCTTGATCCTTCGCGAAAAGGCGATGATTTATGCAAATGACAGACATCTCTATTACATCTTTACTCATTTCAGGGAACTAACGGCGTGGAACAAGGAGGGTAAGTGGGATGCCTATGCGGATTATGTCCCTGAAAAGGTAATGAAACTCTTTGATCAACTCGTTTTCTCTAAGGAATGATCACTCTGATAAAATCCCAAATGAGAGTAGAGTTATCATACCATATAAATATAAGATATCTCATTCGATCAGAATGCTTCCGAATCTCTATCTCTTTGATATGGATGGTACCTTAACAGAGAGTACCAAATCGATCTCGCCGAGGATGCAAGGGCATTTGGAGGGATTGATGAAAGCGGGCCACGAGGTGGGAATTGTGGGAGGTGGCTTACTTGGCAAGATCCGGGATCAGCTCAATGGGTTCAATGTCGATCATATCTTTAGCGAATGCGGGTCGACATACCATCGACTTATCAAGGATAGTGCATCTACCGGTGATTTTTACCAGATGGTCTATCAGAACCGGATCCGGGATGTGACCTATTACCCAGAGATTCAAGAGCTGATCAAGGCGGCCTTGCGATATCTCTCAAGCGCCGATTTCCCACTGGGCGGCCATCATATCGATATCCGGAATGGATTGATCTATATCTCCCTTGCGGGAATGACGGCAACACCCGATGAGCGAGAGTGTTATATCGGACTGGATAAGAGACACGGATATCGACGCGAACTAATTGGCATTCTCCGGGAACGCGCTAAGAAATTTGGCATTGAGGATAAAGTGACGATTTGTGAAGGTGGATCTGTAGGAATCTCGATCTATCCTGAGCGATGGGACAAGGTTCAGGTCTTGGACCGGATCCCTTTGGACACATACGATCGCGTATACTACTTTGGTGATAAGTATGATGAAGATGGGAATGACCATAAGATCATCAATGATCTGCGAATTACAGGAATCCGCGTCAATAGCCCAAAGGATACAGATGAGTTTTTATCGGAAGTTTTGTCGGAGTTATGATTAGAGTATACATCATAAAAGAAATGGCACCCTCACATTGGATTATCATTGCACCCATTATCATTGGTATGGCGATGGGACTTCTCGTCCGCCCTCAGAGAGGCGCAAATGCTTGCGGAAAGCGCCCTGAGATCACCCCTCCTCCTTACGTCTTCTTTACTGTATGGCCTATTCTCTATCTCCTGATGGGTATCGTCTATTACCAGTATCTTAAGAAGAGCGGTATGGCTATCTCCTCACCCTTCTCCCTCTTCCTTATCGCCTCATTCATCATCCTCAATATGTGGTATGTGATCTTCGGTAATGTCTGCGCTCCCGTGGCTGGATTTGTGTCGATCTTCCTGATTGCCCTTCTCGCTTACTATGTCGTCTATCAACTCTGGAAGAAGAAAGTGCCCTACTGGTACCTACTCATTGCACTCCTCGCTTGGATGACCTTCGCTACCTACCTGACCTATCAGAGTGTTCCCTAAATCATTTGATAGATCAAATGATTCAATGGATCAAATTATTTAATGGATCAAATTATATTACCACATTCAGTAATATAATTTATATATAAAAATGGCATATACTATATTTTAACGAATTACACAGTCACTCACTGTATCAAAAGGGGATGGGCTTCTTGCGGAGATTACCTCAGTGGATACCTTTTCCACCTTCTCTACCTCCTTTACCTCCTCTACCAGCCGACAGTCGTCCTCAGCACTCTCGCCATCAGAACCATCTCCACCAATATACTTCTGGACACAGTTCTGAATAAAGCTATGGTATTCACTCCCTTCGTGATTGAGATAGAAAGGATTGGGTTGTAGATAGTAATGTTTCTCCTTGTTTTGAGTAATCTCCTTACTAAACTCCTTCTTCTCATTGCGGTCTAAGCTAAAGAACATCATCATCAAAAAGGAGACATTCTGAATAGGTACAATATCCTCGATATTCGACTCATACTCAAGGCGTCTCTCCTTCCGTACTTCATCATCCCCATCATCCCCCTCATCATCCCCATCATCCCCCTCATCATCCTCATCATCACCCTCGTCATCCTCGTCATCATCCTCGTCATCCTCGTCATCCTCGTCATCACCCTCGTCGTTGTTGTCATCCTCATTATCTTCATCTTCGTCATCCTCATCCTCATCATCCTCATTATCTTCATCATCCTTATCATTATACTCTGCACCTAAAGATTTCATATATTCAACAAACTCTTCCTCTGTCATTGGCTTTTCGTTGTTATCCTCAGCATCAGCCTCTCGATCACTCTTTGAAGAATCAGATACGCACGCATCACACTTCTCCTCCTCATTCTCATCATGATCATCTTTATCATCATTATCATCATCCAACCGCTCCGGCATGTCTTCATTGACTTGCTCTTCGGATCCCTCTTGATCGCTATCACTATCACTCTTTTCGAGGGCTTCAATAAAAAGGTCGCATCCATCATCATCATACTTATCTGCGTGCTTTTCGCGATAAGCATCTGAGACTTTTACGAAGATCGCCGGCTCAAAGAAGTAACTCGCAATGGCATTCCGGTACTTCTCTGGGCCATACTTCTCCTTGAAAAGTTCAACCAGCTCTTGGAACTTCTCCTCCGTCTGATTCTCTTTCAGCTCTGCAATGACACGACAAATCCGTGCGTGGATATCCGATGAATAGAAGGTAGACTCCATCTTGGGTTATACTGTATGTTCAGATCTATACTACACTTTCGAATATATATATCCTTCACTTTGAACGAGATAGATTGATGGATCGTGATGGATCGATGGATTAGGGTTAAATTCTTGAAAATATTTCATAGAGAAGTGTAGGCTAAAAGAAGTATACCAGGAGAGTGTAACAAAGATGTGTAGTATCAATCACGACTTGAAGGCAGTATTCATCCACGTTCATAAGACAGGTGGTTCCTACATCGCATCTGTTCTCAAGCGATTCTATGGCTTTGAGACCTATTACTTGAAACGCCCCGATCACGAGACCTTCTGCCTAAGTCGCCAGAAGAATCCCAACCAGAAGAACTATGAGAATCGCGTTCACGGTGTCTATATGTACTACAAAACATCCCCACACCTCAATGCAAAAATGGGGATGACGCCCCAAAAATGGGCCACTTATTATAAATTTACCTTTATCCGGAACCCATATGATCGAATGGTCTCTGGGTGGAATCATATGAAGAAGACGGCAAAGGTCCCGATCCCCTTTGATCGCTACGTAACAATGAAGGGTGTTGTATCCGATATGGAGTATATCCATACATTTATGAATCAAGCCCAACATATAATGAATGAGAGGCGAGAGATGGTCGTCAATTTCATTGGACATTTCGAGAGATTGGAAGAGGACTTTGATCGGGTCCTCACCCATTTAGGAATCTATTATCGAATTCATAATCCCTATCAACGGGTCAACTCCCACGCGCACTTACACTACTCTGCCTATTTCCAACATCAGGCGACACTCGATGTGGTGAATGCGCTCATTGCGGATGATTTGAAGTATTTTGGCGCGGATTATCCAATGATCCGAACCTTGGAAGAGATGCGGGGCGAAGAGATCAAGGATCGTAAGATCGAAGAGAAGAAGGGAGGCGATCCGTTACCCTATCTCTATGTATCAATGGATTTAGGAGATGATCAAGGAAAATCTATCAATTCTGTTGAGTCTGTAGAGTCTGTACCATCAGTACCATTAGAATCATCAGGATCATTAAGTGGGATGATTTTGATGGATCAAGCCTTAGAGGAGATCATTCGAGGACTATAATCTTCGAAGACTATAATCTTTGAAGACTATAATCGTTTAAAGAAGATCTCAAGTGAGTTACAGCACAAGTCGAGAAGGTATCCGGAGTTGACGACTCCCTGCTACTCGCTGCTGACCTTTGGTCAGCAAAGCGAGTTGTCAAAAAGCTGTGCACTTATCTTATAATTTTCTAATACAATAATATAGATCCATCCATTTTGATTGTGTAAAATGGCACCAAAACCCGGTACACAAAAAAAGGGTGGCGAAACAGCACAGAATGCTCGTAGTGCCGCTGCTGCTAAACGTGTTAAAAATGCCAAAATGGCACGTATGGCACGTGCAACAGGTGCATCTGCTGGTGAGGGTGCTGCAGCTGCTGCTCCTCAAACATCGATGAGTGATGATCAACGTATCAGTAATATTGAGGAAAGGTTTTCCAAGTTGAAGGCTGATATCGAACTTCGTACCAACTTTATATCAAAAGCACAAGTTGGACGAGATACTCGCACAGGATTAGAAAAGGTAATAGCCAACTTAAAGAATCTTCAAGGCGAAGTTAATGGGCTTTTATCGACCATTGAATCAAAGATAGAGACGGTGGTAGGTACAATTGCCGAAATGAAAGACAAGAGAGCGAAGAAAGAACAAATTGACCCGAAGAGAATAGAACGTGAGGCATTGAAAACGCAGAGAGAGAGACTTGATCAATTACAAAGAAGGCTTACTGAGAACATTCGTAGATGTCAAAATCGTATGGAAGAAATCTCAGGAGATGAGTCAATTCAAGAGGAGATCACGAAAGTTCAAAATGATGTTAACAAATACAACGATCTTATTGGTGATGAGTACCTTATGCTCAATGACCCACGTAGTTATATCAATGCTATTCGTTCGGTTGGGAATCAAATCGCCGATTTGGAAAATCGTGCAGGTCCTGAACGGATTGCATCCTTAAGAACATCCTACACAGCATTGATTGAGAAGATGGAAGGATTAATTCTCTCAGAGGAGTTTGTAGGTACAATCGATTCTATGATGAAAGATATCACGGATATTCAAACAGGTATCAAACTTGAAATCGGTAGCGTTATTGAATCAATACATAATATAAATGGAAATAAGAAGGATGTGTCTAAATTGGAAATGATCAATGCAACTATTATGGGTATGCAGAGCAGATTAGAGGATCTTGAGAGAATGTACCCAACAAAGGGTGCTGGATCTCCTTCTTATCCAGCTGAGATTGATCAAAAGATAGCCTATATTGAAGAGAGGATGGGTCTTCTTAAAAAGTTAGTAGATGAGATCAATGGTATCGTAAAAAAGATAGGTGATCCCAATGATCATATCGAGATGATGGAACGTTGCATTCAAGAACTTAACGGTATCATCGATGACTTTAATGAATTGAATAAGAAGCTTGATAGCTCGAAAAAAAAGAGTGTTGACCCCACTCTATCTCCTGCTAACATTCTGGCAGCCAATGAAGCAGCCAAGAAAGTTGTAAAGAGTATGTGCAAGATGATTGATCAACTTGTAGGTGAAATAGTAAACAAATTTCTTGGCATATGTAAAAAGTATGCTAAGTATGCATCTCCTGTTCCCAAGGAGCCTTTACAACGTATCAAGTATCCATTACCCAACCACCCGCATCGAACGGAGATTGAGGATCTCATCAAGAAGATCAATAGTATGATCCAGGAGATGATAGGTGAGAAAGGAACTTTGATTAAGAAATGCAAGGATGCTCTATCACCAAATACATTAGAAGAGCTTGAGGCGAAGTTGAATGCTATTTTTATGATGGCTGCAAGCGAGAACTTCTCAAAACTGGCAAGTGGTAACAATCTGATTGGAGATTTACTGAGAAAACTTGAAGCACTAATGAAACAAACAAATAATGTTGCCAAGAAGCCATTTACCTTTAAACCTCCAAAGGGTCGTGGAGAGAGAGAAATCCGTAGAAGGAATAATGATAACAATAACAATGGTGGTCCACCCAGAAATAATGGACGTGAGATGAGAGGTCATCGCCCTCGTCGTGTTAATGGAGAGCCATTAGGAGTAGGAGAGGAAGTAAATGAAGAACCTGAAGAGGGTGCAGCTGAAGAGGTTGGTCCTGAAGAGGTTGCTCCTGAAGAGGCTCCTGGAGTTGCTCCTCGTGCAACTGAATCTACTTCTGCTCAACGAGATGGACCACTTCCAGTTGAACCACTTCCAGAAGAACGTGTTCACAATGAGAATGTTGGAGGACTTAGAAATTCAGGTGTTCGAGTAGGAACAGGTCAAGCTCCTGTTGCTCCAACAAGAGGAGAGGAAGAAGCAGTCGAAAATCTAAGAAATCTGGAACTGAGAGCTTTAGAGGATGAGATTGAAGCGCAACAAGGTTTAGATCAGAGAGGAACAGTAGTACGTCCCGTCGGACAGATTAATGCTATGACTACTGGAGGAGAAACGGTTACTCAAACTCAAGCAATGGAAGAAGTACCGAGAGAACAACATATCAATGATCTACAAAGACGTGCAGAGGAACTACGACGACAGATAAACCGCGGGCAAGATGATGAGATTCGTCAAGAGGCCATAAGATCCGTAATGAATCAGAATGATAGAGATATTGCCACAATACTTGTCCCTACACAAAAAATGTCTGAAGCTGAAAGAAAGAGAGGTATTCTGACAATGGTAACAAGTGCTGTCAAAGAGACCTTAATGAAACGTATAACGGATAGAAGAGAAGTACAAAAAGCGATCGATGCTGCAGTGACAGAGTATCGTTCGATTGATCATCTAAGAGTCGCTGTTGATAGATTCTATAATAGAACACAGAGTATTGATAGTTCCAACAATGGAGAGAAGAGTACTTCAAGTAAGCTACTTGACATAAATGAAAAGTTCCGTCTGATTACCAATGGACTAATCCATTGTGTTTCTGTCGTTTCAGGAAGAAAAGAGCCAAACATTGTGCCAGACCACATTCGTGATATGCTTGGCTATGGTAGAGGTAATCTTACATATGCTGAAGTTAATTTTGGAAAACAAGCGGGTGATATATTGGATTATATTCGTGGCCAGTTAGGGTATTCAGAGGATAGAGATCTCTACGCTGCACATTTGGAAAAGATGAATGATATCTTTAAAACATACCTACAGATGTATGTTGTCCTTATCACTGTTGTCAAAGAAAATATGAAACCATTGAAATCATTGAACTCTTTTGATGGTCATAGCTTTTATAACATGTTTAGATCAGCCCTCATAAGTTTTGAATCCATTGCGGTTGATCTTCGATCAACGATTCAATGGTTCGATGATCAGATTATGCTGGTAAACCAGACTGGTAAAACATCGATTGAGACGATTCTCGAACAGATGATTGATGCAGCAAAGACGAAGAGAGGCATTGCCAATTTTAGAGATCATATGCGTAATAGTGGCTCATTAGTAGATATTACTACTATGTTAAGACAAATGGTTACCCTCATTATACCATTGACAAAGGGGGCTCCTATGATGAAATATAAACATATTATCAATAGTTATGTTAACCTATACGATGTGATATACATCCCCAAGAAAAAGCACCTGATTCGAAGTAAGTATACGATGTATAAAGCTGCAGTAAACGAAGCTATGAAGAAGGTTGCAACAAAGAAGAAGCAAAAGGAGCTTGCAGAAGCTATTCGTGCTGGTATTGTTACGAACAATAATGCAATTCGTGAACAGAAATCAAAAGTACTGAAGAATGTAGAAGGTATGCAAGTCCCGATTGCCTATAATATGAACCGACAGGTGGCAATGACAAGAGGGAAAACACCTAAAGAAGTAAAGGCTGCCCAAAAGAGGCTTAAGAAAACCCCTAAACCCGTAGTTATTCCAAATAATCAGATGTCGATCAATCAGGTAGAGGCTGTATTGAAAGAGTTGAATAGTAGAACAAACATTACGGGTCGTCAGCGTATCGCATATCTCAATAAGATGATTGGTAAATACAAAGGAAAATTGGGTGCTTCTAAGTCACAGATTGCATTGATAACCAAGCTTGAAAATAGACTACGCAATGAAGAGAGAGCTCTTCTTTCTAACGGTACTCCTGGTAAGGTAACTCGGAATGAAACTGAGAAGGAGCGTGAAAACCGTCGTGCATTCACTGTCATAATGAGACAATTCAAGAATCTAACTCCCAATAAGCGTGCAAATGAGGTTAACAAAATCATTACTCGTCTAACACGCGAGCGAGATGCTATCCCAAAGACAACTCCTGAGAAGAGAACAAAGAGAGGTCAACTTTTGAAACTGATTACTCAGTTAAAGGAGTACGGAAGTACACATACACAAGGTGAACCATTACCACAAACTCCTTCTAAGTTAACCTATAGATCAACAAATAGGAATCGTAATAATGCTATCCAACAGAAAAAGAAAGAGAATGAGAAGAGAAAGAAACATCAAAATCTTTTACGAGCTCGTAAATCCAAGCGTATTGAAGCTGAAAAGGCTCATAAAGAAAAGAGATCTTCCACAAAGTAATGATTCAACTCGCTTGGGGCAAGGACCGAGCAAGAGTCGAAGACTCGAGGTGGTCCGAGATGATCGTAGATCTCCAGTGAGTAGCAGGGAGTCGTCAATACAAATGTTGATAAACAATATAAATCATAATATTCTATTACCAGATCTGGTAATAGAATATCTTACAATCATACATTATACAATATTGTGAAAACTTAAACAGTCGAATAGAGGCTATCTCCCGCATACATTCCCTGCATATCTGCCGGCTTGGTATTACAGTTTTGCATATCTGTTGCGCTCTTATTATAGACCATCTTTGTCTCCTCTTCTTTCACGGTTGCTTTGGTAGTGGCACCTGGGAAAGTTGCGCTTACTGGAGAGACTTTCTGAGAATAGCTCTCCTCTTCCGTGGAGTTATCAACATCATCACCTTGATCCTCCTGCTTACCAAATCCAAAAAATCTCTTGATCTCTCCCCACAATGTCGTGGTGGGCTTGTTATAGGAAGTGCTACTTCCGCTCCCGCTCCCCATATCAAAGAGCGACTGTGTCGAGGAGACGTCGCTCGTCGGCTTTGGGACATTGTTCTTCTTCTCATAATTTGCATCAAGATACTCCCGAATCCTCTTATCCTGCAACAACATCTCAATATCCTGTGTATTCACCACATTGTAGTTGAAGCTCTTCGTCGACTTCTCCGTTTGCGTCGGCTTAGGGCAATCCGCCTTCGGGCACTCCGGGCACTTCGGCATCGCCGGTACCTCACTCTTCTTGATATAGTCATTCAGATCAATATTCGCATTCTTGCAAGCGGGAATCTCACTCTTCTTGATGTAATCACTCAGGTTGGGACAGGGAGGAACCGAGGACTTGAGCACATACTTGTCAATATCGGGATTGTCCAGAATGTCACACCTCTTACACAATTCACTCCGAATCTTGAAGTTATCATCCCGGACACACTGCGGATCATCCTTCTTCTCCGGCTTCTTGCACTCGTCTTCTCTCTGAGCCTCCTTCGCCTTGATCTCCTGCGCCAGCTCATAATCATCGTAATTGCGAATCACGCGGCGCTGATAATCATCCGATATACCCCAACCATACCTCCCCGATGCGCCACCCGAAACATCAAATCCACTCGAACGCTCACTATAATGCTCAATATACGGAACTGCACTACCCTTTGTCCTCTGATAGAGGGTATCCGGAATGCGATGATTCTCCGCACTATAGAGACCAAAGATAAATGCAAGCAAGAGGATGATAAACAACCAAATCAACAGGTCATTCGTTACTTTCATTATGGATTATAGATATATATCTTCTTTCGAAAAGAGTACTACTATCATATTACTATATTATTTTGATACACAAAATAGTATGATCTATGATGATATCCATATGGGATCTCTTAAAGGAGGGATTTACTGCTTATCTAAGTTGCAACCCCAGCAGGGGATCTTATCCTTCTTGATGTAATCCTTGAAGTCGGGATGATCCTCAATCTTGTAGTTCCGGATGTCACAATACTCATCCGGATTCTCAAAGTACTTCCTGATATTCTTACTCTTCTCGTCATTCTTATTGGAGGGCTTCCACGCCACGCACTTCGGATCGAGGTCATAGTTGATCCTGCAATAGTACGAGACCGCCTTCTTGCACGGATCCTTAAGCTCCAAGTCCTCCACATACTTCTTCGACCAATCCACACCACCACATCCTACCATTCCACACGGATTGTTCTGGTCGATGATGAAAGGGCACGTATTCGAGAACTTCTTCCCCTCATTCTCCGTTAAGATCATTGGGAGCTGGCAATCCGGGAAGTTCATCTCATAAATATACTTCACCTTTGCCTTATCCGTGCCATAATACTTCTCCCCATAATAACCCAACTTGTTATGATAATAGGAATCCTTGTTGATAAAGATATAGAAGTCATCGCCCTTCTTATATGCCGTAGGGCAGTCTGAAGGCTTCACGATCGGCTTGGCACACGACTCATTCTTAATATTCGTATATACCTGCTCATTATTCTGGAATGCCCGATAGAATGCATCCTTGTAATCTTCCACTGATCCAGTAGTGGATGAAGATCCAGAAGTAGTCCCGGATGTCCCAGTCAATGAGCTTAAGGTACCATCCCAGCGCCAATTCTGAGGAATGATATAGTCAAAGAGCGAGGGAACATTCCGGGGAGTGCGGAGGGTCGTATCCATTAGGTAAGATCGCAGATCCTTCAGCTCATTATCGAGGAGGATGTAATTATGCACCATCATATCGTGAATCGTCAGCTTTAGATACTGATCATCATTGATGACCGTATTGACGTTTGAAAAGGTGATGGGATCGAGACCATCCATCGTGAGAATTTGAACGGCATCCTGATAGAGGATCACCTTCCGAAGATCATTGTTGAAGGCGATCGAGAGGAGCGTCTTGCTCTTCAACTGAACGGGAGACGTTGTCTCTTTGAACTTCGAACCTACCTGAAGAATCAGTGTCTTCTTATCCGTCACATAAAGAGCAAATATCGCTTTGGGCGTGGTGCTACTATCCTTTAATGCGAAGATCGAATACTTGTCTATCGCGTCCTCCTCCGAAGCGTGATCCATCTCAACCTTACAAAGGATATTGGCCATAAAAGTCGGCTTCCCGCCATATACCGGATCACTCTTCAACTGAGTCGCCTTATTATTAAACATCAATACGCTTCCCTCCTTGGTATCCACCGACGCGCGATTGAGCAGAGTAAAGTTGTTGCCGAGAGGGCTGAGATCCTTCCAGCTAAGTGCACCTGAGTCGCAATAGAAACCCGAGAGGAAAGAAGTGAGGCCATTCGTGTAGATAAAGCTATCAACATCACCCAAGATCTGATAGAGGCCAAGTCCGGCAAAGTAGATATCCTTGGCAATCAACTCACTCGCGTAGTTGAGATAGATATTCATACTTCCCGCAACCTCATTCGATGTATTAAATACATACTTTACCAGATACCACTTGGAGCCGTTCATATCCATTGTCCGAATGATGGTAACCCTGACAGGAGGGAGCTCATTCGAACCCGTCTTCTTGAGGATGCGGACACGGAAGAGCTGCTGGAAGTTGATGATATCGGTTGAGGTGCTATTGATAGGGTTATCGAGGCGAACCCACGCCATAAAGGCATAGGTTGCATTGGGGACAACGGGTTGGATAATCTCATAATAGGTGAGATTGGTCGAATCTTGCTGATAGAGGACATTGGGACTGGTGGTCGGATTTGCCATAGGAACAATCTTGTTGGTACCCGACTGATCGGTATATCCACCCACATCCTTCCCATCGGCAAAGTCACCATTGGTGATGATATTCTTATGATCTTGGTACATCTTCTGAAGATCATCCTCCGCAGAAGTGGAGGAAGTCTGGTTCATATTGTCATAGAACTCATACTTGCGCCGATAGACGAAGGTATAGATCACATAGATGAGAAGAAGGATAATGAGGAAAAAGAGAGTATAGTAGATGGTATCCTTCCGGAGAAGGGATGTGAGGCGAGTTCCTAATTTCATTCTGTTATGATCAAATATGGTAAGGTAATGATCCTGAATAGATCAGAGGAATCTATAAAATAGTACTATTTATAGATTACATATTATATTTGATGATTGATCTTTGATTTCTCTTGGATCTTCTCTATTGAATCTCTATTGGATCTCTATTGGATCTCTATTGGATCTCTATCTTCCGGAGCGGTAGTTGGAGAAGGGGTAATTGATGTCTAATGGGCAGACGGGGCACGAGGACTTGCGAGGATCCCTATACCTCTGATTCACCGTATTTTGATCCATCAAAACATAATCATTATCCTTATCAATGCGCTTCTTCCACTCATCGTATGCGCGGACGCGACCGTGAGGATAGTTATAGAGATCATCATTATACTTGCGGTTGCGATTATCACACTTGTCGAAGCGGGTCCGGTTCACATTGGGATTGGGGAAACCATCGCCGCCGTCTACCTGGCCATTGCCGAATACATTCACATTCACATTCTGGCGAGTGAGGAGAGAGGAAGTGAGACCCGCAAGGAAGGGAAGAATCTGACTCATATCCATATTCGACATATCAGGAAGGCCAGTGGGACCAGTGGGGCCAGTGGGACCCGTTGGGCCAGTAGGCTCAGGTGTAACAGGGGCAGGTGTAGCAACAGGCCCGGCAGCAGATGTAGCACCCGTTGCCGCTTGATGATACTCCTCAGCAGCAACAATTCCGGTATATCCAGTGTATGCCTTGGTAGCCTCTTCCTCGGGCGTGGTCATTGCGATTCCTGTATAACCGGTATAATCCATTGAACCAGTAGAACCTGTAGAACCGGTGTAACCAGTAGCGCTTGTGGGAGTGGGAGTGGGTCCTGGGGTAGGAGGGACATAACCTGTATATCCTGTAGAACCACCTTGCTGCATCATCAAGGCAACAGTGGGGTCCATCGCACCACCAATCACAGTGGTAGTGGCCGGAGTGATTGCCTTCTGGTCAAATGCCGACATATCGATCGAAGTGGTCTTTGCCGTTTGGAACTTCTTGGGAATGGTGATATGCTCCAAAAGATCCTCATAATTCTCCTTGAAATCGGGATAGACGAGGGCGATTACTTGGAAGATGATCACGAGGGAGATCACAAAGAGAACTACCATTGTGACTACCTTATACTTGCGCATCATTGGGTAGCTCTTGCATAAGTGTTGACAGAGGAGATAGGTAACAATCAGGGCGAGCAGAAACCCGATCACCTGTAATGTGAACTTCGAGATGGGAACCATCTTTTAATATTTTGATACTTTGTGATGGATGAAGATAGGATTCTATACTATACTATCCATTGATAAAAAAATGAGTGTGTTAAGTAGTAGATTCATTCCTCTAAAATGGCCTCTTCCTCACCCTCTTCACCCTCGCCCCTACCCTTATCGACGAAGATCAATAAGATTCTTGCTGATATAAATCGTTCTGGAAAAGCAACGTGTAGTGCACGTTCTCGGCCTAAATCTTCCCCTGCTTCTGCATCTCCTTCTATCACTTGTTCTGTCAAGAATGGAGGAAAGAGTAATGGGAAGAGTAAAAAGGAGAACTCCAAATATCGCCGTATGTATGCAGATCTCTATGAACAAGAGACGAGCGTTACTGAGCTAAAACTTCGTGACTTTGACTATGACACAACGAATAAAATCCTTCGCTGTAAAAACCCCGCCTTTACGGGTCTAAAACGCGGCATCATCATCTTCTATGCCCCGTGGTGCCCTCATTGTAACAAGATCTACGATGATATTGTCGAACTCTCTCTTAACTATATGAACATCTTCCCCATTGGTGTCGTCAATATTGAAGATGACAAGAACAAGAATGATCTCCTTACTCACTATGCAGAAGTCGCTAAATACCCCACGATGAAGATCCTTGACAAGGAATTGATCGTCCGCAATTACAACAATGAGATTACCCGAGATAATATCACCTATTACATCAATATGAACATCTAAGGTAAAAACTCTTTTATTCATAAAATCTCTATGATTTTATCAATAATGATGATGATGATGATAATGATGATGATGATGATGATAATGATGATGATGATGATCACGATCACTTTCCAGTAATAAACTTGCTTTGGTACCAATTGAGGAACTGGGATGGTGTCTTGATCGCCTTGAAGCTTGGAGTTTCGATCAGCTTGGTAAGATCGCGTCTCCAGAATTTATCCGGATAGATCTTACAGAAGCAGATGAAGAAAGTGTGGAATCGGTCAAACTGTTCCAAAGAGAGATCGAGTTTCAAGTATTGGCTAATCGCGTGATTCATAAAGAAGAAGATCTCGGAATGCCTCGTCCGCTTGTGCAACTCCATCGCCTTGCGGAATGTGATCTTCGGCTTCCCTAAGTCATCATTCACAATATTGTGGAGCTCATAGATATATCGCTTCATACTCTCCCTGGTAATCTCCCTCTCCTCAATCGTATAGATGTGATAGAAATACTCAATATAGTGCGTCTTACAGACTGCGCAGGGGATCAACTCCGCAAAGCTCTTATAGAAGAGATAGTAACAATGCTTCTCATCGGCGCGGATCGGCTTATCTGGACCTCCTCCCCCGATTGAGAAGGCGTGGAGCATATGCCAAGCGGCGGGACCCCATATCGCCCTACCTAAATAACGCTTCTTCCCACTCCCATTCCCATTTGATCCATTCGCAGTTTTCTTAGATCCACTCTTGGATTGACTCTTGGTCGTGTTCATATTATCTACCAAGAAGGGAGATAATAATGGATCAATTCCTCCCATAAATATCTTAGATATCAATAGTACTTTATGATGGAAACCGCGCAATTGCTTCCACAAGCACAAAGAGAGAAAGGTACGGGCCTTGAGAAAGGCCTGGAGAAGAAACGAGATTTTGTCTATCTGATTAGCAAATGTAGTATGTTATATATCCATCTGGATATTGACACCAAGAGGAGTGTCTTAGATTCGATCAAGGAGTTCATCGAGAAGCTCCAACACTCATTCCTGGAGAACTCGGCTCTAAAGTCTCTTGACCAGCAACAGAAGAAAGAGAAGATCCTGAGCGCATTAATACCCTTCCTTCAAAATCTTACCACCAACTATATGATCGAACATATCACCCTCTATGATGACGAAAAGCGCGATTTCATCATCAAAGATATCGAGATCTCCTCCTACAATCAAGCAAAGAGAGCTATCCCTATCGAGCCTGCGACTCCCCCGTCTTCTTCTATATCAAAGAAGACGGAAAAGGTGGAGAAATCGGAGAGTGCACCATCGGCAAATGCCAATACCAATGCTGATTGGGGTAAAGAGGAGAGGATCAAGGGTGTGATCAAAGAGAAGATGGACGGATTTACGGAGAAAGTTACCTCACACATTGACCAAAAAGTCGTGGATCTCTATGATGAGATCCAGCGCTATTTTGAGAAGAAGTTTGCCATTGAGAATGAGAAGGTCTCCGAGAAGTTAGAGAAGGGATTGAGCCGTGGGATGGGGGATCATCGCGATTATGCAAAGCGCTATATGGATGAAGTGACCCGAATGATTCGCGAGGAGATTGCCGAGTATGTCGAGGGACGAAATGAGGCATTCGTGGAGGAGAATTACGGGAGGGTCCGTGATGAAATTCGGGATAAGGTCGAGATGGAGTTGGAGACACTGGTAAAGAGTGAGATCTCCGCAAAGGTGGAGAAGTTAACCCATATCCTCAATAAGAATCTCGAATCCTCTATCCAGAAGGCGACCTCCTTAAACTATGAGCAGATCCAGGAGTTTGTGGAGACGAAAATCCACGAATACGAGTATATGATCAAGAATACCCCTTTGACACTCTCCTATGATAAATCGACCCATACTCTCCATCTTATTCATACCGGACACGGGGAGGAAGGGGAGGAAGGGGAAAGTGGTATGGTTCTCTCCTCCATTCAGCTTCCAACAGTTACCGGTCCTGCTGGGCCCGCCGGTCCAATGGGACCCGCAGGTCCCCAAGGAGCTCAGGGCCCACAGGGCGTACCTGGACTCTCGCCCGTCTTAAAGAACTTGGATATTACTCGGGATGGACATCTTTCGGTGATGGTTCAAGATGCGCAGGGAACCTATGAACTCAAGTCCCTCAATCGCCTTCCTATGGGTAGTATGAATGGACCAAATACAACCACTGTAGCTCCTCAACAACAGTCCCAACCCCAACCCCAAGTGATTGAGAAGCGTGTCTCGGTGCAGGAGCTCAATTTTGATCGGGAGCACGTGATGCGCCTTGATAGTCATAATGACAATACTTTGATCATCCTCAAGTCACTCTCCATCGGCGAGAACTCACATTGCGTCAAGCCAAACTCTGTAGCTGTAGGTGGAGCGACGTGTTTCCAGGAGAATTCCTTAGCAATTGGCCCGAAGGCCCAGGCGATTGCCCGGAATAGCGTCGCCTTGTTTGGATCAACATCGGGAGAGAATGCCTTTGCCTATCGCGCCACCAATGTTCCTTCGAATCAGTTGGTTCTGGGATCGGCTCATAAGGAGGAGGGATACAATATCCAGAAGATTGTCCTCAATGCCGAACATATCCATCTCAACTCGAACAATATCCGTATCTCGGCATATGAGGAGAAGATCCGGAGTATGGAGGCGAAGATCGAACAGCTGGAGAAGATGATGGCGGGGGGTGCGAGTCAGAGATACGCCGGAGTGGATGCCTCCGTTGCAGGTCCTTCAGGAAGTCGTAACCACCAGAGTCATAGTAGTAATGCGAATACAGGAGGATATGGGGGCTTCTCCTCAATCACCTCCCTCTTCTCACCCGCTCAACCCGTTCACGAGGTATTTTATGGATCGAAGTAAGAGGTCTGCCTCGGACTTCGTCCTTGTAAAGGAATTTCCAGAAAGAAGAGTAAGAAAGCATAATTACATAAAATGAGCATCTATTCCAACTATATTCCAAGGGAACAACCCCGTGATCTAAGGATCATTGCCCATTGGCAAGATGATGAGAGCCCTCTTGGTCGTCTCTTCGGATGGAAGCGAGAGGTTGATATCTATGGAAACTATATTGATAAGAGTGACGGGAATGAAGGAAATGAAGGGAGTGAGGATGAGAATAAGAGGTTCTCTGTGGATAATAAATTTCTCTTTGGCTTTATCCTTGGAATTGGGATGGGTCTTATGATTGCCGATTTCCAATCATTTAAACACTCCCTCTCTCTTCGGGGTGCTCTATAGATCCGATCTCTCTTAGATTTTTATCTAACTTTAGGATATAAGATTCGCAAAAACAATGGCTGGTAATATCCTCAATGTGCTCGACCGCAAGGTGGGTGATGTGAAGACTTGGGAGCTGTACGTCGGCTTCGTCATTCTCCAGATTCTGATCGGTGTTCTGGTCTACCTGGTAATTGCTGCGTTTGATCTGGTGGGTGTCAACGGTGTTCTGGGTGCTCTGGTTCGTCAGCTGGGTGTTGTCCTCCAGGGCCAGAACCCCGAGAAGTGGAGTACCCCCATTATGGCGGAGATGCGCGAGGGTAAGCTCTTCTAAGGTAGGAACCTCTATCATTTTCCCTAATAATCTATTATCATAATCATTATTGAATAATAGTATGAAAACCATACTATTATTATAGGAATTATGGTATAAGACTTGATCCTTAAAGAGATTTCTAAAAAGATTGCATTTACGCGCAACCACCAATCTCCATAGGACGACGTGACACATCGGGCTCGATGGTCGACTGGAGCCAAGGGCTCACCTGAACCTGAGGGCAAGGAGGCTCCGAGCGCAGCTGGAGATTGGCATTGCGCAGAGTCTGGCCCACAGTGTTGATACCAATGTGATAGCCGGCCTGCAGGAAGTTCTTGTCGGCGAGTGAGCCCTGGCCCTCGGGGTTGACGGAAGCCCAGACCGAGGACTTGTCCTGAGGCAGCAGGTCATCGGCAGTCAGCTGGTTGCTGCCACCCATACCCATCATCTGAGCATTCTGCATATCACGCTCTACGGGGTTCTGGCCGGTCATCATCTCCATAGAACCAGTGGAAGGGGTAGCGGTGGTGGCGGGAGTGGCAGGCATCTGCATAGGGACCTCCTTCTCATCGCTATCATCTGCATCGGCACTATCAGCACCACCCTCGAAGTGCTCCTTCTCATTCTCGCGAGACTCGAAACCCTCCGAAGAGTAACTAACATAGATACGGTAGATGACAAAAATAACAGCCACAACAAGAAGCAGCATCAGAACATTCTTGAGGGTCTTATCCGAAGTGAGATTTAAACCAAACATTTTGGATCTTTTTGTATTTCCTATACTATAAACGTATAAAAAAATCAAACGTTTCGACCATAACTCCTACTCCCCGATCTTCCTTCATAAACGCACTGCCATCCTCTCGATTGATAAAATCAAAACTGATTTTATGAATCTAACTATCTTACGGATTTTTTGGAAGGGTCCCCGCAAATTTCCTTTACAACTCGCAGGAGCAGCGAGTAGCAGTGAGTCATCAACCTTCTTAGCTCCTCAAAAAGAAGCTAAGAAGGTTGCAGCGAGTCGTCATAGGGGACTTAACGGATAAGCTTCCCGTTCAAGGTAAAGACCTTCTTGACCCGCTTGGATGAAGTGGTAGAAAGAGCCGAAACAACACTTGCACCATCATCCTTCTTCCGGAAATCTCCCTTTGGTTCTCTCCTCTTTTTCACAGATGCAATTTCTACAAGAGCTAACTCCTGAAGCACCTCCTGTGTCGATTCCTCTTGGACAATCTCCGGAGGCATCTCTTGAACAACCTCCTGAGGCATCTCTTGAACCATCTCCTGACGGACTTCCTCTTGAACCATCTCCTGAGGCACTTCCTCTTGAACCATCTCCTGACGGACTCCCTCTTGAACCATCTCCTGAGGCATCTCCTGATGGACAATCTCCTGAGGTGCTTCCTCTTGGACAATCTCCTGATGGACAATCTCCTGAGGTGCTTCCTCTTGGACAACTCGCTTGGCTGACCGGAGGTCAGCAGCGAGTAGCAGGGAGTCGTCAATCTCCTGAGGCACTTCCTCTTGAGAATAAGAATAAGAACTTATTGGCACAACGCTCATATCATCACCATCTTGGAAGAGATGATCGAGAATCTCCTTCTCTTCCTCTAATACATAGAAATCCTCCAGATACCACTCTTCGCTAAAGACTTCCCTACTCCATCGCAATCCCTTAAACGATGTCTTAATCGAGATGAAGATGTTATTTGGCTCACTCTCCATCAACTTCTCTAAGGTTTGAACTCTCTTCCATAGATCCCGATTCTCCTTCTCAATCAATATCTTCATATAAAAGATTCCCTTCTGCTCATCAATGGGGCATCGGGTCATTGAATCGAGCGTAAAGATATCCCACTTCTTACCATACCACGCCATCGAATTCTGCATTAAAACCTCCTTACTCATTTCATCAACATTGCGAATCTCCTTCACAAACTTCTCCACCTTTTCATCCACATCTAAGTCCATATCAAGCTGCACAATCAAATAATACCTACTCTTGAACTCGTGACACGCCTTGAGGACCTTAAGATATGGGGACTTCACCATAAGAGGCTCTCTTTGGACCTTCTTATTCCCCTTCTCCTTTCCTTTAGCAACGGTTTTTACCTCCTTGGCTTCTTTGCCTCCCTTCTTGGTAACATAGATGTACTTATCCTCTAACACAAAGTTAAAATCAAGCTCCTGCATTCTCTTCTATATCCACGTTCTATACGCTTTTGTAAATCTGCCTATCTTCTTTTTCTATAATTGCCGCCTATATCGAACGCAAAAGTTACCAGCTATTTTGGTTATTTGGTTATTCCTTGGTTGGATCCTTCACTCGCAAATGGAGGATATTTAAGATGATTCCTATCTTATGCGTTCGATCTGGTGGTTCTCCAGGATTCTCCTGATAATCCCTATAATCAAACACCCCATACCATTCAATCTTCGCAACTCCCTTGGATCTCTCCGGGACTGTATAGATCGTCTTCAAATAGGTATCACTCTTGTTCTCAAAGAGGACCTTGGTAAGAGGTGTTCCACTCTTGGTCTCCTTAATCCTACACTCCAGGAGATCCGGATATGCATCCCTCTTTCGAAATACACTCTTAAGTTCAGAGTTCTCTACCTCAAATCGCTCACATACATACTTCTCAATCTTCTCTATAATCTTTCGTAGATGTTCGTGTTGCGTCGTCATTTCTGCTAAGACTGGAAACTCAAGTCGGCACTTCGTCTTACCATACTCCTGATCAACGCCATAGGGGATCCCCATTACTGGCGTCTCAAAGGTAAATACTTCGCCATCGTGTAAGACACGATAGAGATGTTCATTCTTGTCGGAAATATAGGTGAGTTTCTCCTTGGAAAACTTGGGCATTTGCGGGGATTAGTTAGTTTAAATTCCTTAAACGATCTCTCGCCCAATACTATACTATATCTGTTTTACAAAATGTCCGATAAAATAAAACGATCCTTGGTACAAGAGTGCATTGAACTCTTCATTGAAGAGGTGAAGAAGGAAGAGACACAACGACGCCTCACCACCTACATCATTGAACCCTCCTTCACATTTATCTTTGATCGTCTCTATCCCTACATCATTCTCACCGCTCTCATATTTATTCTCATCCTTCTCCTTACCGTCCTCATCCTCTTCTTCCTATTGCGACGAAATCATCATCTCTGATCTCTAATCTCTAATCTCTGATAGAATCATCGAAGTATATGATAGATTCATCTATTGATTGATTATTGACGACTCCCTGCTACCTTTTGCAGATCTTCGATCTGCCAACAAGGTTGAAATTCATAGATCAAAATGTGTTGGAGTGCGGAAGTTTCCCTAAAGACCTGGTACTTTGCCGTAGCGGGTCTCTTGATCGGTTTGTATGGAGGATTCCCGTTTCCGAAGCTTCTCTTTGCCATCATCTTCAGCTCGATGCAGCTTATTGAGTATTACCTATGGAGCTATCTAAAGAATCCGGCAAAGAATCAGTTCTATACTCTGGTTGGTTTGGCAGTGATCTTGGTCGAACCCTTGAGTGCGCTTCTCCTTGTACCGGATAGGAGGATCGCAATTGGCGTTGGACTTCTCTATATCATCTTGATGTGCGTTTGGTTCTACCAAATGTATGGGAAGCGTGCAAAGGAGATTGCGGAGAATAAGTACCTTACGAAGGTTGGACAGAATGGCCATCTCTATTGGCCCTTTGTACGGGATCTGAATGGATGGTCCGGGATTGTCTGGTTTGCCGTCTTCTTCTTCGGTATCTTTATGAGCCGTGATCTCGTCTTCATTTTGGTTGCATCTATTGCATTGGCTTACAGTATCTATAGTGAGAGTTATAATGGGACATACACATCATTATGGTGCAATTACAGCAATCTTCTATGGGTATGGATCATCCTTTGGGTTGCTGCTAAGAAGCTCGGACTGCGTTTACCTGCGATCTTACGATCTTTCTAAAATTATCCATAAAATATATTGATTTATGATAGAGATACCTCAAACTTACTATATACAATGTCGTGTGATTCCTCGTGCTCTGCGCAGCCATCACCCCTGATGGATGGTGGTGCGAAAAAGAAGCGTCCCCTCAATGCTTGGATGCAGCTGGTAATTCGTATGAAGAAGGAGAACCCTGATAAGGACCTGAAGGAGGTGATCCTGATGGCCAAGCCTATCTACAAGAAGATGAAGGCATCTGGTGAAGTTCCTCCTCCTAAGTCCGCTGAGGTCAAGAAGACAGCTCCCAAGAAGGCAAAGAAGGCCGCCTCGAAGAAGTAAATCATTTTATCTATAAAATGATATGATCGATTATAATATAAGTATATTATCTTATTACGAGTTATGGTAATAAGATATAATGATTGAGTTATAGTAATAAGATAGTAATAAGATAGTAAGTAGATGGTTTAGTGATGCTTAGTGATGCTTAGTGATGCGCGAAGGTTTCAGGATCAAAGAGGATTGTTTCCATATGACCATTGCGTTTCTTGGCGAGTTTCGCCATACTTTTTGCTTCATCGAGATCCATTGGGAAGACGCATTGACGAAGGAGTGAATTGATGTATTGAAGCCGGAATTTTTCAGGGTATTTCTCTTGGAACTTGACCCACGTTTTACTACACGAATGTTTTACTGACCATACATCGACACTCCATCCATATTGAAGCGCAATCTCAATCACTTTGGGGAAGCTTGACGGGGTATGATCATCGTGATCACTATCATCAAGATCACTATCGGAGTCATCGGAGCCGGAATCATCATTGCGAAAATTCCAATTTCCATCTCCGGAGAGAAGAACAAGATGTCCTGGGATCATCGTTGAGCGCATTTGATCGAGGATCGCTTCGTGAAGCAGCTCATCCACAATCTCCTCTTTTTCACCCGGGCGAACAGGGAGGATCGTAGGTATAACACCCAGCTCATCCCACATTTCCTCTCGTTTATCTACGTGATGAGAGAGAAAGCTCTCTACCACCTCTTTATGTACAATATTGGAGCATTGAAAGGAGATGACGTCTAAGATCATCCGGAAGTCAACCTGAATATGAAAGCGATTCTTCACCGCTGCGGATATATTCGATCCATCAATAAAGAGATAAGTAGATCTTTGTTGGGCTTGTCCAAAGAGATCGACATCAAGTAACCAGGGAGTCCGCTCATAACTCTGGATATATTCCATAAATTCTTTCGCACGTTTATAATCTTTCCAAGCAATGAGATGAAGGAAGTGATCCGAGGATTCTCTCTCCCTCTCTCCATCCCACCTCTCTCGGCTATCCGAGATTGCACATCGGACATAATACTTACGACATAACCAGTTAAGTACTTGATCATTATTTGCTCTAAGTTTTTCATAGATCATTGTGATCTTTACACAGTTATTGATTTTCATAGGCATTTTAGCAGGCATTCTGATTGATATTGATAAGATCGTAGTAATGAGTCGTAATCGCATCATCGATTCCCTTTTTCTTTTTTATGGATAAAAAAGGGTGATTTATAATTTTTTGGTTTTGGGTTTAGGATGGAGTCTGCCAGGAGCACCCGAAGGTGTATCTACTGGTAGTTTCCAACCTAAGGTGATTGGGGGTGGGTGGTGGTGGGATTGCGAGAGGGGTCGCGAGGCGGTGGCACAGGGTTACTGGCCACGGCTCAAACGGTCCATCGTCTTACGGTACTCCTCCTGCGCCGCGCGCCTCTGCCTCCGGGTCTGACTCGTAGCCAGCGTCCTCGTACTCGTCCGCTGCAGGTTGCAGGGGAGGGAGGGCAGCAAGCTGAGCGAGGCTCAGCGCAGGACCTTCGCCCTGCCCAGTTACGGGCACAAAAGGAGCGGGAGGAGCAGGGGTATTCTGCACCATCTCATTGAGCCAATCGGCATAGTATTGTGCCGCCTCCGCACGGCTTGCATCCCGGAGGGCCCTGAGGCCCTCCTTAACCTCAGGAGGGAGAGGCTCCTCGTGCGCTACAGGTTGCAGGGGAGGGAGGTCAGCGAGGCTCATCGGAGCGCCGTCAAAAGCCTGCTCCTCGTCCATCGCGGTTGCGGCGGCTGCATCGGTTGCAGGAGCAGCGAGTTGCTCGCGGGTATATTCGCGGAGGTGGTAGCGGATCTTGGCTCCGTTCCTCTCCTCCCACTCGGCGATCCACGCTGAATTCGCAGCAACTTCAGCCTGGTACGCTGCCGCGCGAGCGGCGAGCACCTTGGGGGCAAGCGGCACTTGGGGCTCAAGAGCGCGTATAGCAGCTTCATCGATCTCACGAAGGACAGGATGCTCTGCATCCTTGATCAGGACCGGTTCATATTCGGCCATAAGCCACTCGTGGCGCTGTTCCGCGTTCTTAGCAGGGCCAAAGGGCACCGCGACAATCCGCTGGTCACCCATCTGGATGATCTCGATCATCTCGGCGCTCATAGCGGCACCTGCAGGGAACTCCCGGATGACGTAGTTGTTGCACATTGCGTACAACAAGATTGTCATCATCTCCACGTCACCCCCCTTGAGGAGAATCGGGGAGAAAGTCTCGGCAGCGTAGCCGACGAGCGGGAGGTCGCAGAGGAACCTATCAGCTACACCATCGGGCAGGTTGTACGTGTTGACTCCCGTCTCACGCGCGCCAATGAAGGCAGCATCGAAAGAGAGCACCTCAACAAGGAGGTCGTACAGGAACTGCACAGCGC
>JACCEB010475083.1_pt1 | contig 40680 bp, 36 predicted proteins | sample 7454761 | NCBI WGS metagenome assembly JACCEB01 (sample SAMN15323454, study PRJNA562643) | freshwater metagenome | isolation source: river surface water | place: USA:Blue River Watershed | collected 2017-08-18
ATAAGCAATTGACTGAAACCTTGGGCATTGACCTTAAGCTGAGCAGCCCTGAGGCGCTTCAGAAATGGACAGTTACCGAGATGGATCGTTGGGCGAAGGTGATTAAAGAGAACGGCATTAAGCCCGACTAATTCACTTCGTATTTTTTCGTCGATCGGCGCTCACTATGAGCGCCGATTTTTATTTGTCACACACTTGAAATCTACCTGTTGCATCATCTGAGTACATGCAAAAAGAAATTCAGCTTATTTACTTTAATGCGGGCGGTGGTCATCGGTCCGCAGCGTTGGCTTTAAAAGAAGTGATTGAAGCCAAGCATTCAGATTGGAATGTCTCGCTCATCAATCTTTTTGAGGTCATCGACACAGAACGTAACTTTCAAAAACTAACCGGTTTCGCTCCTGAAGATCTCTATAACTTGAGACTGAAAAAGGGTTGGACACTCGGCTTGGCGACAGAGCTTAAAGTTTTGCAGGCAATTATTCGTTTTAGCCATGCCAAGATAAAGAGAAAGCTGCAATCATATTGGCGCCTCACTCGACCTAGCATGGTTGTGTCGCTCGTACCGAATTTCAATAAAGTGATGTGGGACGCGCTTCATCAAGAGTGTCCAAACGTGCCATACGTCACGGTGATGACAGACATCGCTGACCATCCTCCTCATTTTTGGATCGAGGAGGGCCAAGACCAGCATTTGATCTGCGGATCGGCTCGTGCGATGGCGCAGGCGCAGGCAGCGGGATACCAAAATCATCAGCTGACCCAAACGTCAGGTATGATTTTGCGGCCTGGGTTTTATCAAACTGCGCGCGTCGATAAAGAGTCGATGTGCGCCGAGCTTGGCTTGGATCCAACAAAGCCCACTGGTTTGGTGATGTTTGGCGGTAACGGCTCAAATCAGATGCTGCGGATCGCCAAGGACCTCTCAGATACCCAACTTATTCTGGTGTGTGGGCATAACGTTACTCTGGCAAGAAATATAGAAGTCCTGAAGGCGCCGGCAAAGCATGTTGTGCTTGGTTTCACCTCTGATGTAGATCGATTCATGAGCCTGTGTGACTTCTTCATTGGAAAGCCTGGGCCGGGTAGCTTGAGTGAGGCCATCCACATGGGATTGCCCGTCATTACCTTTAAAAACTCCCTAACGATGCCTCAAGAGCGCTACAACGCGACATGGGTAAAGGAAAATCACCTAGGGATTGTCGTCACTTCTGTGGGGGAGATGAAAACAGCAGCCCGCGAACTCTTGGCGAGACTTCCTGTATTTAAAGAGGCTGTCGGCCGTATCGAAAATCGTGCGGTATTCGAAGTAGTGACGACACTCGAAAAAATCATTGATGCGAGTCAAGCCGCATAATGCTTACTAATCTTGCGATACTTAAGAAGTGTCCTAGGCTAGGCGTTTCACTACCAGGTGTCTTAGCAAGATCATCCCATCGTCGCAGTGCAATCGCATCCTCAGCGTAGGGCATGGTCATAAAGTTCTCAAGCTCTCTAGAATTGAGCGGACCACCTTGCAGAGCCAAGCTGCGTTTCGAATCTGGGGAGAGTGCGTCGTAGTAGTCTGGTGCAATGGCACACAGCGCACGTTTGCCTAATACATGAAGATGCACAGGCGCCACGACATCTTGTTCGAACAAGGATTTTAGATGATGGCTCGCGACGAACTGGTGTTGATCGTCGATACCTCTTGCCGAAGGTGTATCGCCTTTGGGGTTCAGTAGGTGACCGATATCATGCAGGAAGGCAGCGGTAATTAGTGCGGCGCTGGCACCTGCTTGCTCTGCAAGTTGACCGCACTGCAGTGCGTGCTCAAGTTGAGTGATTCCTTCCCCAGCGTATGCAATGTGCCCGTCCCGAAGGAAAAGTTGCTCGATGTCGCCAATCGAATGTATTTTCATGCGCCCTGATCCAGCAATTGCTGAATTTTTTGTAAGGTCTGGGGTAGGTCTGCGACCGTATCGATCAGAAAGTCCGGGTGTCCGGCCGCGAGGCGAGCAGCAACACGTTTTCTCAAGTTGGCTTTCTCTAGTTCAGATAGATTCATCCACTGCGAATACGTGAGACCAGCTTCATTGCCACTTGCGACCACGCCGACTGTCCAGCAGTCGCTGTGGTAGCCCTCTAGTAGACCTGGGACCGTGTCATCCACTTTCACCACAGACCGGCTTGGCCATACATCTAGATCTAAAAAGCATTTATACATCCCCATCGGGGTTGGACGTGAGGTTGGAAGATCATCCGCGCAAACGAGATTGTCTGGAATAAAGCCTTGTGCTTTCACGAGAGGAAGCACCACGTCCATAATTTGACGGTTGTAGCCTGTCGTCGTGCCGATTTTGATGCCTTTTGCACGCAAATCAGAAGCCAGTTCCAAGAAGCCCGGAATGAGCGCTGCATGCTCAACAACTGATGCGGCGTTCATCGGTGTGAAAATATCGTACAAGCGATCGGTGTCGCGTTCAGAGAACGGACGTCCGAATTTTGCAAGCCATTGCTCCTGAATATGTTTTAGTTGGCCAAGAGTGTGAATATGATCCCATTTTGGCATCCCCATTGGGCCACGGGCATCATCAATCGATATGCGAATGCCTTCCTGCTCAAATAATTTAACGAAGGCACCCATGGGGGCGTGGCTTCCAAAATCAAAAATCGTCCCAGCCCAATCAAACACGACTGCACGAACTAGCTTGGAGGGATTGTCAGGCATCATTACGTTAAATTCCCCAGGATTGCATAACTTCTTCGGCCAGCGCAAAGGCAGTGCTAGCGCCCGTCCCGCTGGTAACGCTCACTACACGTACGTCATTCGCTGGCTCCAGGATCAAGGCATCTTTATCTACGGGGCCAACGGGGTAACGTCCCGTCCATCGATGCGTGACGTCATAGTGCGTGAGTAAAAGCGTCTCTTCAAGGTGATTCAATATTAGGCGATCGACGGCTTCGATTGCGTAAGGCTCAAAGGGGTTAGCAGGATGGTGTGAGTCTCCTACGACAAGACTACCGTCTTCGCTTTGCACAACAATTAGGTGTATGCCTGCCGCGAGTGACTCAGGAGTCTCTCTTTCAAGCCGCTGCAACAAGTCGTGGTGACAGCCAAGCCCGGTATACCCAGCGTAACGAACGAAGCTTAGGTCGCTCATGACTGCCGAGCTGAGCTTAAAGTTCGCGGCTGGCTTGACTCTCAGCATTTGTAGTTGTGTCAGACTAAGCTCATAGTCTTGAAGATAGCGTTTGGCCACACCATTGAGCTCTGTTCCCGGGCATAGCACAATACGTTCTGCTTGCACGATCCCAGCAGAGGTCTGAATCTGCGGTAGCGCAAAGTCGAGCACTTCACAGTTGTACAAGAAATCAACACCTAAGCTTTCGGCTAGCCAAGATGCAATTTTAGGAATTGCATCTCGCGACTCAACACGTAATTCATGTGGACTGTACATGCCGCCTATACAAGACTCCGTGCGCACAACGCCACATGTCTTGGCCATTGCATCTTGTGTGAGTAAAGTGCAATCCTCGCCCATCTGTGTACCTTTGAATGCTTCAAGCAGCGCTAATGCTTCGGGGCGCTGCGCAACAAGGGTTAAGCCTTCATGACAGATCGGGATTTGGGCGACCTGAGCAATTTCTTCCCATAAATCGCGCGAGCGTCTGGCGCGACGCCACGTATCTCCATCCCGTTGGCCCGTGACGGTAATGAAGCCAAAGTTTCTAATCGAGGCTCCCACGCAGCGGGGATCTCTGTCGAGGACCGCAACGCTCAGGCCAGACCTTGCGGCTAGCCATGCGTGGCCCAGTCCTACTACTCCGGCACCAACAACTGCCAGATCATACTTTTTGGAGTTCATGTTGAGGGGATAATTCAATGAAGTTACGTCCGCGCTTGGTGTGTAAAGCGCATGCGATACGCCGTTCGGTCTCAATGCTGTGATCATCCAGAGCAACAGTCACGCAATCAAGACTGTTTAGCCATGCAGCTAGCTCGTGTTCGTCGGAAATGGTGGGTTGCATGGCTGCACGTAAAAATATCTCCATCTCCTCCGAACTTTGGCTTGCGAGTTGATACACCTTAGGCAGCCAACGACCGCAGGCTTGTCCGTGTGATAGTCCAAGCCCTGTTGTGTCTTCATAAGAAAGGGCGTGCACCAGTGCTGTTTCAGTCAATGCCATCGCTTGGCCTGCCCAGAGAGCAGCATTGGCCATCTCGGTGCGGAGCGTCACATCGTCTGGTGCGTTCTTAAGCTGAGGAAGTACCTTTACGATCTGTTGTGCTGCTGACATTGCATAGGCGAACGCCTTCGGAATCCGGTTGCGATTCCAAATTGTTTCAAGAGCATGCGATAGAGCGTCAATCCCACTATCTCGGGTAACGATCCAAGGTGACGTCAATGCTAGTTCTGGATCAATGACTGCCCAGTCAGCAACGATGGCTGGTCCAAACAGAGAGTGCTTTGTTTTGTTCTCAATATCCCAAATTGTGGCGGTCGGAGACACTTCGCTGCCGGTCCCTGCGGTCGTTGGCATCAAGATCATGGAGCATGATTCAAACTCATCCATCTCGATTTTCCGATCGAGTGCCAAAGTGATTGAAGCGTGAGCGGGTAGATTAAGGCGTAGTGATTTCGCGAGATCGAGGGTGCTACCACCCCCAATCGCCACAATAATGGGAAGATCGCGTTTGGTGTGAATTCCCCAAAATCTATGCCTGAGAGTGTCCGCCAGTTCAATGGTGGGCAATCCATCTGGACAGCGAAACACTTCGAGTAGGTTTGACCCAAGAAGGGTGTGTAGTTCCTCGATCAAAGAGGCCGGTGCATGATGGTATACCAATGCGACAACTGGGTATTGCTTGAGGAGCTCTGGCAGTGTTCGCAGAGCGCCAGCATGAATAACAATTTCTGGTTTTGTGGGCATCAGGTAACCTGCTTACGGAGATATGCCGAGATGATGTCGATAATCGTCACCGAAGCGATCAATATCAGTAGTACCGCGCAGGTTTGTGCATACTGAAAGCTGCGAATCACCTCATATAGGATCACTCCGATTCCGCCAGCCCCAACCATTCCTACCACGGAGGCAGAACGCACGTTTGATTCGAAGCGATATAAGCAGAACGAAATCCACATCGGTAGCACTTGCGGAATGATGCCAAATACAATTTCTGCCAAACGCGATCCACCCGCAGCACGAATCCCTTCGACTGGGCGAGGATCAATGGCCTCGACCGCTTCTGAAAACAACTTTGTCAACGTTCCTGTTGTGTGCACGAACAGTGCGAGAACGCCTGCGAATGGGCCTAGTCCCACCGCGACTATGAACAGAAGGGCAAATACCATCTCGTTGACGGCGCGCAGTGCGTCCATCAGACGTCTTGCTGGCTGATAGATGACAGGGCTAACGACATTGGACGCACACAGAAATCCCAAAGGAATGGAGGCAGCAATCGCTAAAAGTGTGCCCCAAAGCGCGATGTGGATCGTGACGATCATCTCTTTGATGTAGATGCGCCAATCCATAAAATTCGGTGGAAAGAAGTCACGCGCGAGCGTGACGATGTTTCCAGAGTGTTGTACCAAATCCAGGGGGCGAATTTCAGCCCCCTGCCACGCCCAGCCCGCGACAATGATTGCTACAACCCAGGCTGCATAGTACGTAAGCCCGTGGCGGCTAGACTGCGCGTGCGCTCGAATTCTCTCGAGCGCGTCGATTTGGTAGGTTGAGCTCATTATTGAAGTTTTGCGAGTGCTTGATCAATTTCAGCAAGTTTCGCCTTGCGCTCAGCGTCGCTAAGACCTTGTGCCGTTTCAAACTTAACGCGATCTTTGAAGAGTTCAAGTTGACGGATTGGCTTGAGTTGGTCGTTTGTCGATGCTCTGAAGCCACCGTAGTTGTAGATGTTTTTCAAAATCAACTTTTCAGCTTCATCCGTCTTTGCGTAATTCAAGACAAAAGTGCGGATTTTCTCTTTGATCGCAGGATCAAGATCTTTGCGCCAAACAAATGGGTCGCTAGGAATGAGTGGGCTCTTCCAGATAATGCGCAGTTGGTCATACAAATCCGGACGCGTCGTCTTCAGGCGACCCATATCTTCGGTGTTGTTGGTTGCCACATCAAGTTGTTTAGCGAGCACAGCTTGAATGTTGGCGCCATGGCTGCCATTGCGCACAGTCTTAAAGACCGCACGTGGATCTACTTTCCGTTCTGCAAACACATAATAGGTTGGGACCAAAAAGCCAGAGGTTGAGTTTGGATCGCCGATACCAAAATTAACGGCCTTGGAGTTCTTAAATACGTCGTCCAGGTTTTTATAAGGCGAATCCTTATGCGTAATGAGTAGCGCCTCGTAGCCAAAGGTGCCGTCTGCATACATCAACTGCGCGAAGATTTCGCCATTAGCGCGATCGACAGCCTCCATCGCCGCTTTGTTGCCGTACCAAGCAACCTGTACTTTGTTGAAGCGCATCGCCTCGATTACACCAGCGTAGTCCGTTGCGTAAAATGACTTGATTTTTAAACCAGTCTTTTTTTCCATATCTTTAAAGAACGGTTCCCACTTTTCACGCTGCGCAGACGCTGAATCAGTGGCAATAATGCCAAAGGATACCTCTTGCGCAAGAGCGACGACGCTACTGAGAGCAAGACAGGCACCGAGTACTAGTTGTTTAAGCTTCATGTTTCTCTCCGGTTAATTGATCTAAGCGCTGACAAGTGAAAGTTCTTTTGCACTGAGATGGCGCGGCACAGATGCCTCGTCAGTCAGTAGCTCCTGAGCATCAGTGCCATAAAGTTGTTTGAGGCGTTGTTCAGTAAGGTCTGTGATAGGGCCATCAAATACAAGCCTTCCTCGACTCATGCCCAACGCGCGCTGACAGTAATTTCGTGCAATTGATATTTGGTGCAAGCTCACAACTAATGTCATACCCAGCTCTTTTGTGAGTCCGAACAGCACATCCATGACTTTTCGAGCAGACTCCGGGTCAAGCGATGCAACAGGTTCGTCTGCCAACAATACTTTTGCGCCCTTAAGCAGTGCGCGAGCGACTGCGACACGCTGTTGTTGACCACCTGAGAGCGTTGATGCTCGTTGATAGGCCTGTGGACCGAGCCCGACCATATCCAAGCATTCCAATGCGCGCACTCGCTCCTGCTCCGAAAAGCGACGCAACAATACATCCAGCGTACTTTTGGTATGGAGACAACCTATTAGCACATTCGTTAGAACATCAAGCTGGCCGACAAGATTAAATTGTTGGAATATCACGCCTGTGACCTTGCGGGTGTCGGTAATCTCGCGACCAAAGCGATCGCTCTCAAGCGCAAGCTTTGATTCAATTGCGATGTGACCGCTGCCGGCATCCATGCGGGCGAGTCCACACAACATTCGAATCAGTGTAGATTTTCCTGACCCAGATGCGCCGAGTAGGGCGACGCACTCTCCGGCAGCGATAGAAAATGAAATATTATCGAGCGCCTTAAATTGACTCTGTTGCCCCTTAGATAATGCGGGAAACGTTTTAGAGATGTTATGGGCAGCAATCATTTGAGCAGAGTTGTGCCGTGGGTATGATTGGGTTGAGTTCATAACCGCGACTCTAAACGTCGATTGTTACAACTCGATGAATGCGCAAGCCAATTACACTCCGTCGCTAAACAGCAACGACTGAGTCGGCTATTTCTGATTGTGGGATCGCACTGCGGTAGGGCCAATGAATAACTTTCAATTCGCCGTCATAGGTCTCCACGATTGCTGATAGGCTCTCAACCCAATCGCCATCGTTGCAATAGAGAATCCCATTGATCTCACGAATCTCTGGTCGATGAATATGTCCACAAAGCACACCGTCATAGCCGCGACGTCTAGCTTCGTCGGTTACGACAGTTTCAAACTCAGTAATGAACGAAACAGCATTCTTAACCTTGTGCTTTAGGTACTGTGATAAAGACCAATACGACAGCCCAAGTTTATGGCGCGCATGATTAAACGAGTTGTTCAGTCTGAGGATGAAAGAGTAGAGAGAGTCTCCTAGGTAGGCTAGCCACTTGGCGTGTTGAATTATCCCGTCAAAGAGATCGCCGTGCGTGACCCAAAGACGTCGCCCATCCAAGAGTTCGTGTGTTGCCTCATCCAAGATCTCGATATCTCCAAAGGCCATACCCAAAAACTGACGTAGTACTTCGTCATGGTTTCCGGCGATGTAGGTGACGTGGGTACCTTTCCTTGATTTGCGAAGGATCTTCTGGACGACATCGTTGTGGCTCTGGCGCCAGTACCAACCCTTTTTTAACTGCCACCCGTCAATAATGTCGCCTACGAGGTATAACTTGTCCGACTCATTCCATTTCAAAAAGTCTAAGAGATATTCCGCTTTGCACCCCGGCGTTCCAAGGTGTATGTCGGAAATCCAGATGGCGCGATATTTTTCTGGGCTTTGTTCTGGTACGAAATGCTCGGGAGGCGGCATAAGAATCGGGTTCCTGAATCGACTAATCGTTGTTAGAACTGTTGATTTGCACAAGCGAACGAAAAATTTCTTCTGTGCGCGAAAGGATGATGCTCCAGCTATTTTTTAATGCGGTCTCTCGAGCATGACTTCGTATTTCTGCTCGGTGTGTTACGTCGCGAGCAATCTCCTGTGCGGCAGCAATAAATCCGGCCTCATCGTTTGGGGTCAACAACAACCCGTTCTGCGAGTTGATGATGAGCTGGCCAGCAGCCGCATGGTCGTACGCAACGACGCACAGACCGCTTGCCATCGCTTCGAGTGTTACGTTACCGAAGGTTTCTGTTAGGCTTGGGAATACAAACAAGTCCGCGCTGGCATAATGCTCAGCAAGGTCTTTTCCCCGCTTAGTCCCGGCGAAAATTGCGTCTGGACAAAGCCGTTGCAGTGCGAGCGTTTCTGGACCATCACCGACGAAGATGAGTTTGACGTTTTCGCCAGACTGCTTGAGACGGCCATAGGCATTGACGACAACCTCTAAGTTTTTTTCGACAGCGAGGCGTCCGACAGACAGTAAAACAACTGTGCCAGGACCTGCGCCCCAGGATTCACGCAAACTATTGTTCCTGTGAGCAGGGGAAAACTTTTCTGTGTCTACGCCGCGCGGCACAACGATTAGACGCTCGAAGCCACCCATCACAAGTTCATCTTTTAAACGCTGTGTCGGTACCATCGTGCAGCGTGCCGCATTATGAAACTTTCGTAGATAGGAAACAATCGTGCTTTTAAGCCACCCCAATCCATATAACTTGCTGTACGCATGAAAGTTTGTCCTGAAGTCTGAGCTTACCGGGATGCCCAGTTTGTGCGCGGCACGCGCAGCTGACCAGCCGAGGGGTCCTTGCGTTGCGATATGGACAAGGTCAGGACGTCTTTCTGTCCATAGTTTGCGCAAACTACCTAAGGCGGGAAGGCCCATCCTCAGTTGTTTGTACATAGGGATAGGTGCGCCGCGCACAAGCAACTCGCCAGGATTTGTATGCTGTGTATCCTCCTCTTGCCTGCGAGGGCGAATTAGCGTGATTTCGTGACCACGCTCACGCAGCCCAGTGACAACGATCGAAACTGTGTGGGCAACGCCGTTTATGTCTGGAGGGTAAGTCTCTGTCACCACAGCCACACGCAGGCTAGGCTTGTCTGGAACAATGCGCTCTACTTCTATGGAAAGCGGTGCTTTCATTACTGACCTATGCACACAGGATGTGAGCAATGTACCGACACAATATGGCGGTTAGATGACAGCACTGGATTTCTAGTGACATTAAAACTTAATGTTGCTGTCACAAAAGCTTCATCATTCCGTCGCGTTCATCTGAAATAATTCATCCATCAGATCAGGTCACATGTGCAGGCCATCTAAATTTGAACAAAGGACATCAGATGAAAGAATTGCTCAAAACTTTAAGTGTGCAGAGATGGGATGATCACCGCTACTATCATCACAGTCGCATCAATCAGAGTCTGCATCTAGTTAGTGCGATTTCATTTTTAGTTTCGTACATCTTGTTGTTCATCAACCCTGTTGCAGCGTCATTTGTTGCATGGTTAGTTGCAATGACGACACGACAGTCTGGCCACTTTTTTTTCGAGCCCAAGGGTTACGATCACGTGAACCAAGCAACGCATGAGCATAAAGAAGAGATTAAGGTCGGCTACAACTTGCATCGCAAGATTGTTTTGTTAGCGATCTGGGCGGTGATACCCGTTATTGCCTATTTTGCTCCTGAGTACTTAACCTGGATGGTTCCCGCAGCTTATGAAGATACGTTCTTGCGCTTGGTAGGAATGTCTTGGCTAATGCTTGGTGTCGCCGGGCTTCTATTTAGAGTTGGACAGCTTTGTGTAATCGATAGCGCTCAAGCCGCCTTTGCTTGGGCAATCAAGATCCTGACAGATCCTTTTCATGACATCAAACTGTATTACCGCTCGCCACTATATTTGGTGCGTGGCGAGCTCATCGATCCAATGCCGCATGTGCACCATTCTAAATAAGCTACTGCACCCGTAAGAATTTGTGCGCCATCAATTCCCTCAATAGTTGACGCTGAATGGTTTTGTTTGTTTGACCATTCGGTGTCCACCACCAAGCGTCTTCATGCATTTTCTGAGCGGCCTGCACAAAGCGCGTAACGAACGACTCGAAATCAGCGTCGGTAAAGTTCAGGCTAAAAATCAGTCTGCCGGTACCCACCCAACTCAACGCGATGCCCTCGCGTCTGAGGTAGAACTGAAGCATCCAGTTATAACGACTTGGGCAGGTGTACAGCACCGTCCAAACCGTCGACATGGCTTCGATACGCAGTGGCAACTTGGCCTGTGCCAGTCGATCATTCAAGAGTTTCGCTCGACGTATCCACGTTTCATCCAGCGTCTTGTACAAAGTCTTCGCAGGTTCGGATTCAATGCGGCGGAGAAACGCATTCATTGCACCCATGACATAAGGATGCGCATTGAATGTGCCGCGGGCAAAGCACAGATCAGCAGGATTGCTCTCCTTGTAGCGTTTCATCAGAGCGTGAGGGCCACACACCACGCCAATTGGGAGTCCACCACCAAGAGTTTTTCCGTAGGTGACGATATCGGCGTTGATGTCAAAGTACTCTTGTGCACCGCCACGGGCCAGTCGAAAGCCAAGGAATACCTCATCCAGAATCAGCACGATCCCGCGGGCTGTACACACTTCACGCAACGCCTGAAGCCATTTTGTATAAGCGGCTCGATCAAAGTGTGCCCGTCGGCTTGCACTCAACAGGGTGGAGTCCGTGGGCGCACTTTGATTAGGATGCATCGCCTGAATCGGGTTCACCAGAACGCAGGCAATATCGTGTCGGTTGCGCAGCACACGCAGGGTATTTTTGTGCATTTCTCGAAGGGTCAATGTGTACGGCGAAGGGGGCATGGGATTGCCTGGGCCGGGCTGAACATCGTCCCACCAGCCGTGATATGCCGCAGTAAAGCGAACAACTTTGCTTTTTCCGGTGCTATAGCGCGCGATTCGAACTGCTTGCATTACAGCCTCGGTCCCAGACATGTGAAACGAGACCTCGTCCTTGCCGGAAATTCGACGCAAGCGTTGAACGTTGTCGAGGACACAAGGGTGATAGGAGCCCAAAACGGGGCCGAGGCTCTTTACCAACGATACGCCTTCGTCGATGCAATCTTTGTAGAAGTCTTGGCCGAACAAGTTCACGCCATACGAACCAGTGACGTCGATAAAGGTATTGCCGTCCAAATCGGTGAGGTTTACCCCCTCACTTTCTTTCCAGAAGCTGCCGAGCGTGACGTGCTCCTGCAAATAGGATCGAAACTGGAAGGGGACACGATATTGGCTAATCAATTGCAAGTCAGAGATCATCGGCTTGGCTTGTGCTGTGTTGGCAAGCGTTTTGGGAGCGGTGCATTTGAGGTCGGCGCCCAACTTAAGCAAAGCAGTCTGTCTTCGCAGCGCGACTTCGCTCGGGGCGCCATCAGCGGCCAGCCATTGATCTTTTGCGTAGGAATAGCCTGGGATGCGGCTCGTGATGCGCTTAGCCCATCTAAGGTGCCCACCCAGAGAGGGGGACTTTGCGAGAGACAGTTGAAGGCGTTGCCAAGCTTTGCTGGCGACAACCCAAATTGCGATGAGTGCGATAACGATCAGTACCGTCTGCAATGTATCAAAGGGATATTCGTTCATGGAGCCTCGCATTGAAAGCTCCTTTTTATGAAAATTGGATGACTAAATGATGACTTTTAGTAAACAAATTAGAAACATTGTTCTAAATGAGGATATCAATTTTCTTCTCACGAACCGAATTCCGCGCAAGACCGTCACTCACTTTATGGGTTGGTTTAGCAAAGTTCGTATCCCCTTGGTCACCAAGCTGTCGATTGCAGTCTGGCGACTATTTACCGATCTCGATTTGTCTGACGCGAAAAAAACAAAGTTTGACAGCTTGCATGACTGTTTTACAAGAGAGCTTAAAGAAGGGGCTCGAGTTCTAGATTCAAACCCTAATGTGTTCGTGAGCCCCAGTGATGCGATTGTTGGTGCATGTGGTCAGGTGGTTGATGGTCAGCTGTTTCAGGCGAAGGGGTTCCCCTACACCTTACGTGATTTGCTGGGTCAATCGGAACATGTGAGCGCTTGGCAGGACGGGTGTTTTGTCACCCTGCGACTGACTTCTGCCATGTATCACCGCTTTCACGCACCATACGACGGGGTGATGCGTAAGGTCGTCTATATGTCCGGAGACACGTGGAACGTGAATCCGATTGCGCTCAAGCGTGTGGAGAAGCTATTTTGTAAGAATGAACGTGCGCTGATCGCAATGAACATTGGAGCGCAAGGTTATCCGGTCGCACTCGTACCTGTTGCGGCAATTCTCGTTGCGAGCATTCGCTTGCATGCAATAAATACCTTGTATTGCGCGAGCTATCAAGGCGAAACGACTATTCACTGTGAACACACGTTCGAGAAGGGGCAGGAGCTGGGTTGGTTTGAGCATGGATCAACAATCATCGTCTTTGCCCCCAAGGGGTTCTCGTTGAGTCCGGGAATCGAGAGTGGTACTGTGCTGAGAATGGGTCAACCCCTGATGCAGTTGCCGGCAAATCAGTCGATCTGCGGCGCCGGCATAGACCCTATTGCAGGGGAATCTCAATGACACGAGGCTTCTATTATGTGATTGGAGCGCAAACTTTTTCTGCACTTGCAGATAATGCCTTGTTTATTGCCGCCATCGCACTCATTCAGCAGTTGTCCGGTCCTGACTGGATGGCATCCATCATGAAGTGGTGGGTAGCAGTCGGGTACGTAGTGCTAGCAGCTTACGTCGGAGCGTTTGCAGATACACATCCCAAAGGCAGAGTGATGCTCTGGACTAATTCGCTGAAAGTTGTTGGGTGTGTATTAATGTATTTTTATGGCGCACTTGACCTAAGTGGAGATGGTCAGATAGCGCTAGTTTGTGTCGCTTTTGCAATTGTTGGAATCGGCGCGGCGGCTTACTCACCTGCGAAGTACGGCATCATTACTGAAATGCTCCCACCCGCAGATTTGGTAAAAGGCAATAGTTGGATTGAGGGGATGACGGTCCTTTCTATTATTCTGGGAGCCGTCCTGGGCGGAATTCTGATATCGCCTTCAGTTTCGTCCTCGCTATTGGCACAGCCGATTATTGGGTCCCTCGCGACTTCACCAGCTGAAGCGGCCATTGTTGTGATTGCTGTCTTATATGCAATTGCAGCATGGTTGAATTTTAAGATCCCGGACACAGGCGTGCGTTACCCAACGCAGTCCTTCAATCCCTTAACTTTAAATCGTGTCTTTTTCCGCTATGTGGCGATCTTGTGGCGCGACAAGCTTGGACAAATTTCACTTGCAGTCACGACCCTATTCTGGGGAGCTGGTGCGACCTTGCAACTTGTGGTGATTGAGTGGGGCAGGGTGCAACTCAACTATCGTTTAGATCAGGCAAGTGTTCTGATGGGCGTGGCCGCACTTGGCACGATCTTTGGTGCAATTGCGGCATCCAAAGTTAGTATTCAGCGATCGTTGTCGGTGCTATCTGTTGGTGTCGTGATGGGGTTAGTTGTATTGCTGATGCCGCTCGTCGATTCGACCTGGACCGTGTACGCCTTGTTATTGTTAATTGGTGGGCTGTCTGGATATTTTGTGGTGCCAATGAATGCCTTACTTCAGCATCGGGGGCATGTACTGCTTTCGGCGGGGCATTCTATTGCAGTCCAGAACTTTAACGAGCAACTGAATATTCTTGCGATGGTATCGATCTATACCATTTTGCTTTGGTTGGAAATTCCAATTAATACAATCATCGTTGCGTTTGGCTTGATGGTGGCCATGTTGATGTTGGTGATCCTTCGCTGGAATCACCTGAATCATAAAAGCTGTCCCCACCTGCATCACCAAATCGGGGACGCAGGCCACGGTCGGTCGTTGTAGGTTAGGCTGAGCCGTTAGAGGTCAAAGCCAAAGTGACGCCGGTAACGAGCCCCCATGTTGTCGACAGACAGAAGCATGGGAAAATCCGCGGTGTTGAAGTCCGGATCCCAGGCGGGCGCACCGCAAATTTGTGCGCCCAGTTTTTGATAGCCCACCAATAGTGCTGGCGCTTTTGCTGGTAAAGCACTGTCTAGTTGTTCAACGGGGTAGCGATTGTGCGGGGTCACGCGAATCGCGCTCGGTTGCATGACTGCTTCGCGTACATCGCGCCAGACCTTTGCTGCAGTGACGCCATCGTCGCGCAGGCTGACGCTTGCACATCCAAAGACGTGTTGATGATTGCCGCGCTTTAGTATTTCAGCTAGTCCTGACCAAAGCATCATCAGTGCTCCCCCTTGGCGATAGGACTCGTGAATGCATGCTCTCCCGAACTCGACGAGTTGCGCGCGAATCTCTCCTAGACCAGACAGATCGAACTCTGATTCCGAGTAGTAGCCGCCCGCGCGTTTTGCATTTTCTGGAGTGAGTACGCGATAAGTTCCGATAACCTCGTCCGTGTCTAGGTCCTGCACGATCAAATGGTCGCACCAGCGATCGAAGGCATCGCTGTCCACTCCGGGGGTGTTTGAATGGAAGGCTGCGCCGTATTCACTCTTGAAGGTGTCGTAGCGTAGTCGTTGAACAAGATCTAACTCTTGCGTGGTTTGAGCTAGTCCGACCACTAAGCCGCTGCGAGTGGTCGTTATGCTGGGAGGATTGATAAAACTTGAGGCGCTTCGTACAAGTTCAAGCATCGAGTCAGTCTCCTGTGATGCCCGTCATTGTGAGAACGGTATGTTTCAAAAAAGTGACGAATTAATGAAAGTTTTGTGATTTTTTATTGGACTTTTTTTGATTTTTTGTCATGCCCTCGTCATATGGTTTTGTTGCAATAGTTTTTTTCAAAGGATGCTGCCATGTCACACGATTCAGACGATCAGAAAGTTAATCTTTCAGGAAACACTTGTTTTCAAGAGGTGTTATCTCTTGCGATTGAAAATCGCGGACGTCGAAATATCATCAAAGGCGGATTTGGCTTGGCCACCCTCGCAGCGTTTCCAGTTCTAGCGCAGCCCTCAAGAGCTACTTCGCAAGCCCTGCCTACCGCGCTGTCTTTCCCGTCGGTTGGTAAAAGTCTGCTTGACCAAGTGAGTCTGCCCCCAGGCTATCGTTTCACCATTTTGCATGCCTCAGGTGATCCAATTGACGGGACGGTAGCGGCTTATGCGAACGACGGTTCCGAGAAGGATGACTGGGCGCATCGGATCGGTGATCATCACGACGGGATGGATATCTATTACATCGATGAAGCTGGCCGCTACTCGCCCACTGCGACGTCTAAGGCAGTGCTATGTGTAAACCATGAAAGCTCTGCCGATTCACACTTCTTGCATCCGGTCGGCCAGACTTCAAATGGACAGTCCCGCAAAAAATTTGATCAGTTTGGTAATTGGGACTTGGGTGTACGTCCTGAGCTTGAGGTGCTGAAAGAAATTAATCTGCATGGTGTTTCTGTGGTTGAGTTGCAACAAACAGAAAAGGGCTTTGCTTACAAAATCGACTCTAAGTTAAATCGCCGCATTACCGCTCAGACACCAATGAAGATTGCAGGTGCGCGTGAGCATTTGACCGATATTCAAAAAATGATGCGAACGGCCTTTGATACCACGGGCTCAACGTCGCGCGGGACGCTTAACAATTGCGGTCATGGAAAGACCCCTTGGGGTACGTACCTCGCTTGCGAGGAAAATTGGGCGCGCTATTTTCAAATCGCTCCCGGCGCGAATCCCGGCGATGTAAATCATGTTGCGTCGCTCAAGCGCTATGGAGTCGCTTCTGCACCGCTTGATCCCAAGGCACCCAAGGCCTTTAGCCAAGGCTGGCACACAGTGTCGGATACTGACGCACGTTTTGCTCGCTGGAACCTTGCAGTGTTAGGTGCCGAGCCGACGGCTGACTTCCGTAACGAAGCCAATACTTTCGGCTTTAACGTCGAAATCGATCCTCTCAACCCGTCGACCACGCCGGTGAAGCGTGTCTCTATGGGACGTTTTGCGCATGAGGCCGCGGTGTGCGGAATTCCTGTTGAAGGAAAGCCTCTGGCGTTTTACATGGGGTGCGACTCGGTTAACGAATATATCTATAAGTTTGTCAGCAAAGCGCTTTGGGAACCCAAAGACGTCGGTGGCGGTTTGGCTGCTGGTGACAAGTACCTGAATGAAGGCGTTTTGTATGTCGCACGCTTTGATGCGGATGGTACAGGACAGTGGCTTGAGCTTTCGTTTACTCAGCCATCAATTGCTAATTTTTCGAAGTACCGCTTCGCTAATCAAGCGGACGTTTGGGTGAATGCACGCTTAGCTGCAGATGCGGTGGGCGCAACCCCGATGGATCGTCCTGAGTGGGGCGCGGTCAATCAGTCAAACGGTGAAATATATTTTGCGTTGACCAACAACAATGTCGCCAGCCGTACGCCTGCAAAAGTCAATGCAGCGAATCCTCGCAGCTACGCTGATGTTGATGGGCGTAAAGGCATGGGTAACCCCAACGGTCACATCATCCGCTTTCGGGAAGAGGGTGGGCTCTCAACTGCAGCCAAATTCGCGTGGGACATCTTTTTGTTCGGAGCGGAAGATGATGCGGGCGCAGCAAACCTGTCGGGCTTGACCGCGGCGAACGACTTTTCGTCGCCTGATGGCTTATGGTTCAGTAAGGCGACCGGCATTTGCTGGATCCAGACTGACGACGGTGCGATGACTGACGAAACAAATTGCATGATGCTGGCGGCGATTCCAGGCAAAGTGGGGGACGGTGGCAAGCGCACGGTCGAGAATAAGCTCACGATTGCCGGGGTTGAGCAAACGGGGACTCAGGAGACCTTTATCGGCGCGACGCTGGGTGAAGGCCGCCTCAAGCGGTTTTTGGTCGCGCCGAAGGGGGCCGAGGTGACCGGGGTGACTGAAACGCCTGATGGGAAGACCTTATTTGTGAATATCCAGCACCCCGGTGAGAAAACACCGGCGTTAGGCGGTGCTGAGACGTTTAAACTAGAAAGCAGCTGGCCTGGCAATATGGGCTACGGAAAACCTGGGCGCCCTAGGTCCGCTACCATTGTTATTACCAGGGAAGATGGTGGTTTAATCGGTTTGTAGATTGATGCGGGTCGATCTTGACCGTAATCAAAATGAAATATTCTGTAGTTAAGGTGGCGTTTAAATATATAGACGCGACGTTTTATAGCTTAAGGGCCTCAAAGGCCCATAGGAATCGATATGCCTGACAAACACATCTCCTCTCAGTTCGATATGGAATTGAATGCACTGTGCAGCAGTCTGCTCGAAATGGGTGGTCTTGTAGAGTCGCAAATACAAGAGGCGATGGCAGCATTCACGGAAATGGATCTAGAGCGTTGCGAATCTGTGATCGCCCGTGAAAAATTGGTCAATGCCAAAGAGATTGAAATTGATTCGGGTTGTACTGAGATCATTGCCAAGCGGCAGCCAACCGCACGAGACCTTCGTTTGGTGATGGCTATTTCTAAAGCCAACACTAACCTAGAGCGTGCAGGTGATGAGGCGGAAAAGGTTGCCAAGCGCACACGAAAAATTCTTCGCAAGGGTGTTGAGCACAATATCAACGTCGCCGAAATAATTATTTCTGGGCAAATGGCGCTGAAGCAGCTTCGCCAGAGCTTGGATGCATTTGCCAGACAGGATGCAGCTGCTGCTGCAGCCATTGTTTTGGATGATAAGCAGATCGACGAAGAGTTTCGTGCCTTTGTGCGAAAGCTCACCTCCTATTTAGCTGAAGATCCACATACGATTGCGACGGGCCTAGATATTTTGACGATTGCAAAATCGATCGAGCGCATCGGGGACCATGCCAAAAACATCGCAGAATTCATTATCTATGTCGTAGGTGGTGATGACCTGCGACACAGTCCAAAGAGCACATTAATGCAGCGTGCGACGGAATAAGGATTGGTTTATGAGCCAACGCATTCTGATTGTTGAAGACGAGCCCTCAATATCCGAACTGATTGCGATCAATTTACTCCACGGCGATTACGTCGTAGATCGTGCTTTTCAGGCCGATGAGGCGACGCATTTGATGCGTCAAACGATGCCTGATCTCATCATTCTTGACTGGATGCTTCCAGGTAAATCGGGTGTGCAGTTTGCGAAAGAGCTACGCTCGAACGAAAAAACAGCCATGGTTCCGATTTTGATGCTGACAGCTAAAAGCGAAGAGGCAGATAAAGTTTTGGGGTTGGATTCGGGCGCTGACGACTACATGACCAAGCCCTTCTCCACGAAAGAGCTCCTGGCCCGAGTCAAAGCCCTTTTGCGACGCCATAGCCGGGCGCCGTCGCAAGATGAGTTGATGGTGCTTGGCGCCATGCGTCTTGATCCCGTGACGCATCGTGTGACGGCCGAATGGCCGAACTCGACCCGGCGCGAAATCGTAGTGGGCCCGACTGAGTTCCGCTTGTTGCAGTTCTTGATGAGCGCACCTGAGCGCGTCCACTCCCGTGCCCAATTGCTAGATCAGGTTTGGGGCAATGAGGTGTTTATCGAAGAGCGTACAGTCGACGTGCATATTCGCAGACTCAGAGTTGCGTTAGCGGTTGCGAAGTGCGATGCCTACATTGAAACTGTTCGTGGAGTCGGTTATCGTGCAACGAGAACGCCGAGCCCAGTCGCGGACGGCGATAGATCTTAGCCATAGTCGCTCGGAGTGTTGTCATTGATGTCTGTCGCTGCAGGACGGTTCGGCCTCATCGTTGTCGTCTCCATCGTCATGGCGCTATTGGGTGGCTACCTTTTTGGTGCGTGGAGTGCGTATTTGCTTGGCGGATTGACGCTTGCGCTGCCCTTGGGTTATTCCTACTACAACCTGCATCGGTTGCAAGTCAGCGCAGCGACAACAGATAACGAACCCCTTCCGGCCCTCGGAATCTGGGGTGAGGTGTTTACGCAACGCCAGCGTATGCTCACAGAGATGCGGGATCGTATCCACGCGATCGAACAACAACATGATCGTTTCATTCAAGGTTTTCAGGCATCACCCAACGGCGTGATTATGCTTGATGCAATGAATCAGGTTGAGTGGTGCAACTCTAGCGCCGAGCGATTTTTCGGTCTGGATTTTAAAAAGGATGCCAAACAAAGTATCGCCCATCTCGTTCGGCACCCAGAATTTGTGGGGTACCTCAATGCAGCGGATTTTGAGAACCCGATCGTGATTGAGCGACTGGGCGTTGCGGCGAATTTGACCGTGGTTGTGCAGGTGTTCCCTTTTGCTGACGACCAATCCTTGCTATTGGCGCAAGACATCACCGAGCTGCAGCGCACAGAAGCGATGCGCCGAGACTTTGTTGCGAACGTCTCGCATGAGATCCGCACGCCTCTAACCGTTTTGATTGGTTTTCTTGAAACCATGCAATCGATCGAGCTGGCGCCAGATCAACAGCAACGTTATCTAGACTTGATGATGACGCAGTCGCGACGTATGAAAAATCTTGTCGAAGACTTACTGACGCTTGCCAAACTTGAAGCAAACTCAAAGGTCGCAGCCTCAACCCCCTTTAATATTGTGGCTGAGATGAGTGCTCTACGTTCAGACGCGGAGGCTCTGTCAAAGGGAAAGCATCACATCGAATTTGTGGTTGACAGCACCCATCTGTTGATGGGTGAGCAACGCGAACTCCAATCAGCATTCAGTAATCTTATTTCGAACGCTATTCGTTATACCCCTGAGGGCGGTGCGATTACTGTTAAGTGGTCTGTCGATGCGAGCGGCCACGGTGAGTTCGCTGTGACAGACACCGGGCCAGGTATAGACTCTGCACACTTAGCGCGCTTAACCGAACGGTTTTACAGAGTGGACGGAAGCCGTTCGCGTGATACCGGTGGCACGGGTTTAGGTCTAGCGATTGTCAAACACATCGCTACCCGACATCACGCTCAGCTCCAAATTACCAGCACGCTCGGGAAAGGTAGCACCTTCACGGTACGCTTCGCTCCTGAGCGCGTGAGCCTCGTCAGCTTATGACTTTAGGACGCCCTTGCCGAGGTTAGTCTCGGTGTGAACAGCGCATACATACTCTTGCTGTTCATGTGCTTGGCCATCGCTAACACACAAAGATCAAGCAATGGCTCAATCAAGATAACGGCGCTATAGGCTGCGGCGAAGCTTGCAAGACCTTCCCAATTTGTCGCGTATAGGCCTTGCCCATAGAGTGTCCAGAAGGCGACCCAAGCAACAACCCCACCTTGAAATACAAGCGACAGCTTAAGCGTCTGTCGGTAGGAAAGATCGACGTAGGCTGTAGATGGTTTGATAATCTGACGGGCAACGAGGCTCATCACGAATAGAGGTAGCAATAAGGACGTTAAGTTCATCCCGAACTGCGGCAGATCCGTTGGCGCAAAAAATATGCCTTGAACGAATAGTCCGAGGGTGAGGCCAAGCGCGGTTGGTGCAGCACCAAACAAGAGAAACAGCGTGCTTCCCATAATCAGATGCACCTCAGAGACACCGACTGGATGATGCCAAAGCACCTCGAAAGAGAGAAAGACCAGCAAGGTGGTCATCAGCGTGCGTTTGATGAGGGCTGACACACCATCTGAGCGCAGGGTGTCGATAATCACCTTCACAGTCAGCGCGCAAGCGACACTCGCCGTTCCAACGCTGAGAAGAATTTTTGCACCGTCTACGACGCCTGGTTCAATATGCATGATGTGGGGACTCGAAAGTTTTTTTGAGGAGATTGCTGTGCTGCAATACAAACAAAGTATCGCGAGGGCGGGGTTGGGTCAACTTGCTATGCAGAATTTGGTTTAAGCTCAGGGTAAACGCTAGTAATGTAAAGTGTGCCTAGCACCTAGCATCGGTTTAATTAGTTTCGAAGAGTGTATTAAGTGTCCGCAAGCATCATTCCAATTAGGCGTCTCCACCTCGGCAAATGGTTGTTGCGGACGTTTGTGTTCGTGGTGTACGCAATTATGTTGTGTCCCTTGATCTTTGTTATTTGGCTAAGCTTTTTCAAGGACTCTATTCTGTACTTTCCGCCGTCCGGCTACACGCTGTCTTGGTACCACAATGCATGGCAGAATCAGTCTTTTGTTAACGGGTTTGTGTTCAGTTTACAGTTGGCGATTGTGTCAGCGCTGATTGGGGTCTCACTTGGAGTGTTAGCGGCATTAGGTTTGATTCGATATCGCTTCAATGGTGCGAAATATGTGAATACACTTTTGCTCTCACCGTTGTTAATGCCGGGCATCGTCGCAGGCATCGCAATTTATTTGTTCTATCTTCGAACCGAAAACTTTTTGGATCAGGATATCGTGGGCACCCTCGGAGGTCTGGTGTTGGCACATATCTGTCTAACCATCCCCTGGACTGTTCGTCTTGTTTCCGCAAGTATGCATGGCTTGGATCCATCGATAGAAGAAGCCGCTCGCAATCTCGGTGCGAATGGCCGTATCGCCTTCTTGCGCATCACTTTGCCGATGTTGCGTCCGGCAATCGTAGCTGCAGCTCTATTTAGTTTTATTGTTTCTTTTGAGAATCTCGAGGTTTCTTTATCTCTGGTCGGTCCCGGCAGTACGACGTTGCCGATTGCGATCATGCAGTACCTCGAGTTCAACCTTGACCCGACGATCGCTGCCGTATCGTCGGTTCAAATACTCTTGCTCGGTATCATCATGTTGGTGACTGACCGTTTCGTAAAACTCAGTCAAGTGGTGTGATCTTCTATGGCTAATGTATCTCTGGTTCATCTTAAAAAGCAGTTTGGACAATCTGTCGCAGTGTCAGATTTTTCGCTTGAGATTGCTGATGGCGAATTGGTCTCATTTTTAGGGCCAAGTGGCTGTGGAAAGACCACAACATTACGCATGATCGCTGGGTTCATTGACCCAACAGCTGGTCGAATTCTGATTGGTGGTACTGACGTAACGGCATTGCCGGTGCATCAACGTAACACTGGAATGGTATTTCAGCGCTATGCGTTATTCCCGCATATGACAGTCGCACAAAACGTCTCGTTTGGACTTGAAATGCGTAAGGTCGGCGCACAGGAGCGAGATCGTCGGATTGAGCTTGCGCTGGATATGGTTCGGATGACTGAGTACAAAGATCGTTATCCGCGACAGTTATCAGGTGGACAGCAGCAACGAGTTGCTATTGCGCGTGCCCTCGCAATTGAGCCTAAAGTTTTTTTGCTCGATGAGCCTCTGTCGAACCTAGATGCCAAGCTTCGCTTAGAGGTTCGCGAGGAAATCCGAGCATTGCAACAACGTCTTGGCTTGACCACAATCTTCGTGACGCACGATCAGGAAGAAGCGCTTGCGATTTCGGACAGAATGGCCATCATGCATGATGGCAAGGTGCAGCAAGTTGGCCGCCCCGATGATTTATATGAGCGCCCAGAGAACTTTTTTGTTGCGGAATTTCTTGGGAAGATGAATTTCTTTTCTGGGGTATGCGTGGGGCCAGGTCAGTTCAAGACCGTAGATGGCTTAGTGCTCAAAGTTGATGGGGTGAGTGAGGGAACCAAGCGCATTGGTGTGCGTCCAGAGCGCGTAGAGTTGTCAAGTGTTCCAGCTTACGAAAACAACGTGCTTGTTACGGTTCAGTCGTCGGCCTATTTAGGTTCTTTTGTCGATGTGGTGCTGACAGGGCCCGGACAACAGCGTTTGTCTTGCCAGGTGCCTAATACGGCCGCGGTTTCACCTTCTGATACCTTTGTAGTTGGTCAATCACTGACGATGAACTTTAAAGCGTCTGATTGCGTTGTGTTTAACGAGGAGGGGAGGGCGTGAGCTCGGTATCCCTAAGTGACAATCGTCAAGCGCGACTCGGGATTAGTTTGGCGTTTCCGTCATCCCTGGTGGTGTTCTGCATCATCATGGTGCCTATCGTGTTGATGTTTCGTTACAGCTTTAACTTTCACGATCCAGTGCATCTGATGCGCGAAGGCTTCACATTTGAAAATTATGTGAAATTTTTTAGCGACTCGTATTACCGCGGTGTGTTTTTTGATACGGTCAAAGTCGCCGCAATTTGTACCGTGCTTGCACTTCTACTCGGGTTTCCTGTGGCATATTTTTTAGCTAAGACCCAGAGCCGACATAAGAGCTTGCTGATTATTTTGCTGGTCTTTCCTTTGATGGTTGGTAACGTTGTTCGAGCGGCCGGCTGGATGGTGGTGCTTGGTAACGCGGGTGCAGTCAATGCCTTATTGATCTGGCTAGGGGCCATCGCGCAGCCGATTAAGTTGTTGTACACACCCCTTGCCGTGGTCATTGGCACGACAGCGGTCGTGTTGCCCTACATGATCTTGACACTTCAGAGTGTCCTCGAGGGAATTGATTTCGCAGTCGAAGAGGCCGCGCAAAATCTCGGTGCGAATATGTTCACCACGTTTTGCCGAATCGTCTTGCCGATCGCCGCCCCAGGTGTTGCTGCCGGAACGATGCTTGTGTTTATTTTATGTATGAATGCTTACGCTACCCCTGTTTTGCTTGGCGGTAGCGGGATCACCATGATGGCACCTTCGCTGTACGGTCAAATCGCCAAGGCTTCAAACTGGACGTTCGGTTCTAGTATGGCCCTCATCTTAGTGATTGCGACCATGTTGATTGCGCTGAGCGCGAATTGGTTGATACATCGCCGTTATGTCAAAACAATGGCGTCTTAAGCCCCTATTTATCGATATCTCGAGGTGTCTATGCAAGAAGCGGTCCTGTTCAAAAATGGAAATTTGCTCGATCCTTTGCATGACGCATTGCTGGGTCCGCATGATATTTTGGTCGAAAACGGTTTGATCAAAGAGGTATCTGAAAAGTCGCTAACGAGTAAGACCGCGCGGGTGATTGATGTCGCGGGTAAGACAGTGATGCCTGGCTTAATTGATTTGCATGTGCACGTAACGGCGACACAGCTTAATTTGAGTACACAAGGCGTTCTGCCGGACGCATTAGTGATGATGCGCTCAGTGCCGATCATCAAAGCAATGCTGCAGCGTGGGTTCACCACGGTACGTGACGCTGCAGGTGCGGGCTGGGGGCTCAAGTGCGCAATTAATGAAGGGACAATCGATGGGCCGCGTCTCTTCATTGCAGGCCGCGCACTCAGCCAAACCGGTGGCCATGGTGATCCCCGCCCGCGCTCGGACCATCTGCGCCCAATGAGTTTTTGTGGCTGTTGTTTTCGAGCTGGTGATATCGGACGCGTGGTTGATGGTGTCGATGCCTTGCGCCAAGCAGTACGCCAAGAATTTCAGATGGGTGCCGATCAAATCAAAATTATGGCGTCCGGTGGTGTTGCGTCACCTACGGATCCGATCGCGTCCTGGGGATATTCCGATGAAGAAATTGCGGCTGTCGTTCATGAGGCCACCGCACGTCAAACATACGTGATGGCGCATTCGTACACACCAGAGGCGATAGCTCGTGCTGTGCGTTTAGGTGTCCGTACGATCGAGCATGGCAACTTAGTGGATCAAGCTACCGCAAAGCTCATGCATGACCATAATGCGTACGTAGTGCCTACGTTGATTACCTATGAAGCACTCGCCAAAGAGGGGGCTCAATACGGCCTGCCAGCCGATAGCGTCGCGAAAATTGACGAAGTGCGCACAGCCGGGCTTGCTTCGTTGGAAATTTATCGTAACGCAGGGGTCAAAATGGGTTATGGAAGTGATTTGTTAGGCCCATCTCATCGTCTGCAGAGCGAAGAGTTCCGGATTCGGTCTGAGGTATTGCCCATCGCTGAGGTGTTGCGTAGCGCAACGACCACCGCAGCGGAAGTGTTGAATATGACGGGCAAGCTTGGACGCCTGACGCCCGGGGCGTTTGCGGATGTCTTGGTGGTGGACGGAGATCCGCTGCGCGATGTGTCTTGTCTGCTTGGTCAGGGTGACCACATCCCGTTGGTCATGAAAGAAGGTGTTGTGTACGTGAACCGTCTATAAGACTCGGCTCGTTTTTTACTGAATGTGGAGCAGTGATGGCAGATATTAAAGCTGTGGATGTTTTGGCCGGTGAAGAGCCGCGTTTGATGTTTGAACCTAAAGGCATGCATCCAGCCGTACCGGCGACAGCACGTACAAGTGGTGTAGGCCCCTTCAAGAGGCTCGTTCTGCGTGGCGCGACGGTTATTGATGGTACGGGCGCTCCTCCGTCCGGACCAGTTGATATCGTCGTTGAAAACGGTCGAATCACGGAGTTAAAGAACGTAGGCACACCGCTCAAAGCGATCAACCCCGCGAATCGTCCGGCGTCAGGCGATCACGAGATTGATTGCCACGGGAAGTTCGTTACGCCAGGCTTGATTGATTGCCACGCGCACGTTGGTACGCCTTGGCATGCGATGAGTGGTGAAGTGCCAACGGCGGACTATGTATACAAGCTTTGGCTGGCGCACGGCGTGACAACCGTCCGTGAGATGGGCTCGATGAACGGTTTGAACTACATGTTGCAACAGCGCGATGCGGCCGAAGCGAACCAAATCGCGGCGCCGCGGATGATCTTGCACGCGTACTTTCCTGCGGTAAATGAGCGCATCAAAACAATATTTACGCCTGAACAAGCACGTGACTGGGTCAGGCGTGTGAAAGAGCGCGGTGCTGACGGGATCAAGTTTTTTGGTGCGCCGCCTACCATCATGCAAGCTGCGCTTGATGAGGCAAATAAGCAAGGTTTACGCAGCGGATGCCACCATGCACAGATGGCGGTCACCCGCGTCAATGCCTTGAGTTCGGCAAAATGGGGGCTGACAAGTTCCGAACATTATTACGGTATTCCAGAGGCATTATTCGAAAATCGTACCGTTCAAAATTTCCCGACTGACTACAACTACGGAGATGAATATTTTCGCTTCTCTGTGTCCGGGCAGATGTTCATGCAAGCCGCGCAGCCAGGGAGTCGGAAATGGAACGACGTGCTCGAGCAGTTCCTTGAGGCTGGTCACACATTCGTACCGACTTTCAATATCTATGACGCGAATCGCGACTTAATGCGGGCGCGCAGAGCTGACTGGCACGGCGACTACACGGTCAAAACTATTTGGAAGTACTTCCAACCCCAGCGTGGCGGGCATGGCGCGTACTGGTATCGCTGGAGCACGACCAACGAAGTTGAGTGGAAACAGAACTATCAGTTGTGGATGCAGTTCGTAAACGAATATAAGAACCTTGGCGGACGTGTCTGCGCGGGAAGTGATTCGGGCTTTATTTATCAAATTTATGGATTTGGTTTGATTCGTGAGTTGGAGTTGTTGCAAGAGGCTGGGTTCCATCCGCTTGAGGTGATGCGTGCTGCCACGTCGCTTGGCGCCGAGCTCCTCGGTCTAGAAGATGACACAGGTTCGATCGATGTGGGTAAGCGTGCCGATTTGCTCGTGCATGACTTCAATCCGCTTGAAGATTTCAAGCTCATGTACGGTACGGGTGCCATACGCCTAAATGACGAGACATCAAAGGCTGAATGGAAGCGTTCGTTGCGTTATACGATTCGCGCTGGAGTGGTGTATGACACCGAGCAGTTGTTAGCTGAAGTACGTGAGATCGTGAATCAGAGCTGGGTGGGTAGCGAAGATGACAGACCACCAGCCCGTTGAACTTGTTGTCTTGTGTGGCTTTTTAGGTAGCGGAAAGACAACGCTGCTATCAGACTTTTTACGTCAAGCGCAGCTGCGTGATACGGCTGTTATTGTGAATGAAGCTGGCGAGATCGGCATTGATGGTGTCTTGGTCGCAGAGGAGCAGGATGCCCTTGATCTGCGGATGCTGGCCAACGGATGTGTTTGTTGCTCCTTGCGCAGTAGTTTGGTGACGACTGTTGCGGACCTCTTAGATGCGCCTCGTCCAGCAGGTGCGCTGGCTCTGCGCCGTGTGATTCTTGAGACCAGTGGGCTATCCCGGCCCGGACCCATTCTGGCTTCATTAGCGGATCCCGAGCTTTCAAAGCGTGGGTTGCGTGTTTCGGTCGTCTCTACCCTCGATGCCCAATTAGGGGGCCTGCGTACAGACCAGTTTGAGGATGCAGCTGCGCAACTTGCTGCTGCACAGAAAATTGTCCTGACAAAGATTGATCTTGTAGACGATGCGATGCTTGAAGAGCGTGTGCGACAAGCACGAGCGCTTAATCCTCTGGCTGAAATCGTGTCCGGACGTGACCGAGCTGCCTTGGTTGATGCAGCCTTCGCCTCGACTGGCGAGAGCATGACTTCGATTGCTGATGTGGCGGCGGCTAGCTTGAGCTTTGCGCGAGAGGGTGGGTTAGAACACAATCGCATCCATGTCCTGCGCGGCGAGGCAGCCTCCGATATTTCGTGGGAAAACTTGTCCTGGTGGTTGGATGATCTTGCAGGATTGGCTGGTGAAAAGCTCTTGCGTGTGAAAGCCCTGGTAAAAGTGACAGACTGCGAAGAGCCAATACTTATTCAAGGTGTCGGTACCACTTACGGCATGCCGCGTCGTATGTCGACGCAAATAAATCGTCCTGATGTGATTATCGTGATCACGCGGGACCTCAGTGCTGATGAAATTTCCAAGCATTTTGAGCAGTCAGCGGTTAAGCTGTATCCAATGAGCGGGGGAGCTTCTTCCGCACTGGGTCATCCAAATCAAATTTCTTTGTCTTCACCAAGGAGTTTTTATGCAAGCAACGACCTTTAAGCGACGTACTTTTTTAAAATCATCCTCTGGACTGCTATTGGCTTCTGCTTTGCCAATGTTTGGTCGCGAAGCGTTGGCGCAGGATGCAAACGTTGTTGTCGGCACTTGGGGCGGTGACTATCAAAACCTACTCCAGAAGATTGTGAACCCGTTGGCTGGCGCTCCGGTCGTGTTTGACACAGGCAATGCAGTTGCACGCGCAACAAAAATTCGTGCTGAAACGAAATCTCGTCGTGGATCGATGGATGTGGCACTCTTGCAGGACGTTGATATGTACGACTTGTCACTTGTCGATCCGTTTGAGGCGGTCAGCGTAGCCAACACTCCCAACGTTGCGAATACATACGAACAATTCCGTACTTCGTACTCCATCCCCCATATCTTCAGTGCGATGGTCTTGGTTTACAACAAGGAAAAAATCCCTACCCCTCCGGATTCGTTCGCTGCAGCAACAGATCCGAAGTATCGCGGCCGTGTTGGGTTTTCGGATATTTTGCATGTGGCCAATACGCTTTTCGTTGGTCTGGCAAATGGCGGCAACATGTCGACCTTCAAGGCTGGTATGGATATGCTGGCAAAGATCAAGAAGAATGATCCCAAGATATTTCCCTCAAATGAGGCTGTTGCCGCTGCACTTAAGTCTGGCGAGATTTGGATGACCTGCATGTGGAAGGCGCGCGCTTTGCAGTGGCAGGATGCCGGGTTGCCGCTTGGGTTCGTCGTGCCGAAAGAGGGCGCAGTCGCTGTTACGTTTGAAGGCGCCGTACCTAAGAATGCACGCAACAAGCCAGGTGCTTGGAAGTTTTTGAATGCGATGATGGACCCGAAGGGCCAGGTCGAGTTTGCGAAAGCGATGGGCTATGCACCGACGGTTCGTAACGCTGACTTGCCAGCCGATCTGAAGGCGCGTGTGAGCTTTAGCGATAGTGAGCTCAAGCGCGTGCTGCCATACGATTCCAAGTCCTTGGTATCTGAGAAAACTCAGGTGCTTGAGTATTGGAATAAGTCTTTCAAGGCGGGCGCTTAGTGGACTTGAACGTGGATCGACATCTCTGCGTAGATGTCGATTCTTTTCTTTAAGTTTGCTGCGCAGCGGTTAATTAAGCCGATTCTCTTCAGGCCTGCGCCGCCATAGATCGGTCTGCAGCCTCGTAAATAAAAGGCAGGCGGCTAACAAACTTGCTGCATATAAAAAAACGCTTTTAAAACCGCTCATGAATACTTGCCTGGCGTGCAGAGCTTCAGTGTCAGACATGGGTTCGGCGAGTTGTAGTACCCATAACCAGAAGACTGCTCCCGCAACAACACCAATCGTGCGTGTGAAGACCGTGATGCCCCCAGCAACGCCACGCGCTTGGCGAGGCAGACTAGCAACAATCCAGTCTGCGTACGCTACTTGAAATAGTCCTAAGCCTACGCCTTGCAGGAGCATAGAAAAGAAGATGAGGCTCCAGTTTGGAACGTCAGGCCACAACATGACACAAATCAAACCGCTGGTGCATATCCAAGCAGCTCCGTAGGCAATCAAGTTAGATGCTAAACGCTTCGAAATAAGCCCAGTGAGCATCGAGCCAAGCAGTGTGCCGCTCGCCCAGCAGCCTAAAACAATTCCGATTCGTTCTGCCGGCCAGGCCGCGACTGTAGAAAGGTAGTACGGGACCAACAAAGGGATGGCAAAGGTCGCTAGTTGTAAGACGACGCTAACGATGTTGATCCAAAGGAATCGCTTGTCTTGGCGACTTGTGCTAAACAGCAATCCCAGCGTTGAAGGCCTCGCTTGTTCTGACGAGATCTCACGGCTGTGAGAGTTTGCCTTGAGCCTTGGCGTTAATAATGGCAAGAAGGCAAGTGCAATGATTGCGATAGGGACCCTAAACCAATAGACGCCAGGCCAATCAAGCCAGGCAATCATGACCCCGCCAATGAGCGGCGCGGCCACACTTGCGATCGCTGTCATGCTTCCGTAGAGAGACAAGGCCCTCGTACGTTGCGTCTCATCGTATAGGAAGGTCACAATGGCCGGTGCACACGACAAGGTTAAGGCCATTGCGATCCCTTGCAAGACACGTGCGGCAATCAGCCAAGGATAGGTCGGGGCTAAGGCGCAGAGCGTTAGGGCAATGATTGCCAGCACAAGCCCAGCCCGAAATACCCTCAGATGGCCGAGCCGATCTCCCAAGGCTCCAAAACCGATGACGAGCACGCCATACGTGAGCACATAAGAGAAGGGAATCCAGAGAATACTTCTGGTGGGAAGCGAGAAGGCCTCTGAAATCGCAGGAAAAGCGACATTTACAGAGAAATCTAACGGGGCAATCGACGCACCTAGGCCGATAACGAATAATGCAATGATATTCAAAAGGTCGTGTCGCAATAAAAAGTATTCTGTATCATTAAACACCAATACTCTCTTCAATCGCTTCTAGCATTTGCGTTGGCAAACGCTAGGTGGCTATAGGATTCCTTTGTATGAATAATCGCCTTAAGGTCGATTCCCTTGTCATGAGTCTTTATCCTGAGGCGCAATGGCTATTTGATCAATTGCGCGAGGGGAGTCTCGACGTCAACAGCGGTGGGGTCACGCGTGATACGTATGGGGTTGGCGAGCAGTTCGCACACGATTTGGTCGCGAAGTATGCCTCCGATCTCGGTTTAGAGATTCGTCACGACCATATGCGCAATACCTACATGGTGCTACCTGGGCGAGATCGTTCAGCACCAGCGATCGTGATTGGCTCGCACCTTGACTCGGTTGCGGCGGGCGGCAACTATGACGGTGCTGCGGGGGTCGTGGCGGGGTTAATCGCGGTGGAAGCGATTCAAGAAAGTGGCCTCCAGCCAGAATGCGACATCGTGGTGATGGGTGTGCGCGCTGAGGAGAGCATTTGGTTCCAGGTGTCGTACATCGGGAGTCGCGGTGCCCTAGGAACTTTGCAGGCTGCTGCATTGCAGGCCAAGCGTATTGATTCAGGACGTACATTAGCGGACCACTTGCGCGAAGCGGGTGGTGACCCCGATGCCGTTCAGCGTGGTGACGCCTACCTGACACCACAAAATGTCAAAGCCTTCATGGAAGTGCATATTGAGCAGGCCCCAAGCCTCGCTATCGACGGCCATGCTATGGCGATCGGTTCAGGAGTGCCCGGTAACTTTCGCTATCCAAAGATTAAGATCACTGGCGAGTACGGCCATGTTGGCCTAGGTCGTCGTTATCGCCATGACGCGTCGCTCGCGGGTGCCGATATTGCACTCGGACTCGACAAAATCTGGGCAGAGTGGGATCAAGCGGGTCGTTTGATGGCATGCACCATCGGCGAATTCCAGACAAACAGTGCTCGCCATGGGCTAACCATCGTGCCTGGCGAGTTTGGATTAAGCCTGGATGTGCGTGCGTATGACACCGCAGATCTGGCGGAACTTAAGGAAAAATTTTTAGCGCTGGTGGCTGACGTAGCAACCAAGCGCCGCGTCAAAATTGATCTTGGGCCAGAAGCCTCGGCAGGTGTCGCGCCTGCCGATCCCCTCATCACGTCACAGTTGCGTGCGTGCGCCCAAGAGTTGGGTTTGCAAGTACCTGACTTGCCAAGTCCCGCTTCGCACGATTCGGCTGCCTTCTATGCTGCAGGTATCCCGTTCGGATTCTTATTTATCCGTAATCCTAACGGTAGTCATCATCCCGATGAAGAGATGTCAGTGGACGACTTTCTCTTGGCGACTTCGGTATTGACGCAATGGCTAGTTACACATTGTTGTAAAAATTAATTAGCGTTTATTCGTTCTCAGCGCCCCAAGCGTCCCCCTGCGTGCGCAAGGTAGAACCACTCTTGTCCGGGCTGCGATTTTATGTTCGGAAACACAATGAAGCAGTCCCGCTCTGCAATAAGTTGCATGCCATCAGCACGGGTGCCAATGCATTCGCCCTGTTTGATTTGATCAAAACTCTTCCAAGGTTTTGCAAACTGATCGTTCATATCAAAGCGATCAAATACGTCATAAAGACCGAGCACTTCAAACTCTTTCGCTGCCGCGGGCGGCGTTCCAGCGAGCATACCTAAATAGGTCAGGGTGTTCACAATAGCGTGGTAGGCAACGTCGCGTCCACCGACATCATCATGCTGACTGCACTCTAGGGTGAGCGACCAACCGCCCACAGAGCGCATGTATTCGGTGGTACCGATTCCGTAGCGCGTATCGACATCCACATCCTTGGCATTGAAGCGACCCGCTTTGACTTCTGCAGCGCGTCGCTCGATTCCCTTGGCATAGGTGCTGAGCCAGCCATACACAAACCGCTTGCAACCGAGTCGCGTAATGAGCTCTTCTTCGATTTGTGCATGCGAAAAAGGCTCAAGGTCATGGCTGTTGTTTGACGGACCAAAGAGTGCGAAGGCCGTATCACCGCTTTGAAAAGAGTGAAGATCAAGCAGGCCATCATGCTCTGCCAGAAGTGGACACAACCAGTTGGCGATGTGATCCTCGTACTGTACAGGTGACTCAGTCGGCATTAAACGCCGATTCAAATTTCGGTCGCCCGCACGTCTCTTTAGTCGGTAAGCCTTGGGATTCGTGACCGGTACAAAGGTCACAAATCCTTTCAGTAGCTTGAGCTCCCCAGACTCAAACTGCTTGACCAATCTCTCGATTGCAAAGGTTCCGCACGTCTCATTGCCATGGACAGCAGCAGTGACAATAAGCTTCGGGCCTGAGATAGGGCTGCGGATTCTTGTTGTCTGAAACGGGCGTTCCTGATCAAGTGGAATCTGCTCTGGGAGATCGGTCAGCAGTGTTGAGGGTAATGCCATGTTTAATCCGCTTTGATGTTTGAGTCTGTTACTGTTTTGCCCCAAAGTGCAAAGTCAGATTTGATGCGGTCTGCAGTTTGCTGCGGTGTGAAGGGCATGGGCTCATAGCCTTCACGTTTGATCGCGGCAATGACTTCAGGATCTTTCATGATGGTGGCAAGTGCTGGTACAAGCTTATCCATCACTTCCTTGGGTAGCCCAGCTGGACCAACAATGCCAAACCAAATTGTTGCATCAAAGCCGGGGAAGCCTGATTCAGCCATTGTTGGAACATCTGGGAACATGGAACTGCGTTTGCTTGAAGTATCGGCAAGCGCGCGCAGTTTGCCTGATTGAATCTGGGTCGCTGCAGCACCCAAAGAGGAGAACAGGACGGGTACATGACCACCAAGCAACTCAGCGATCGCAGGGTTGCCGCCTTTATAAGGGATGTGCGCAATATCTAACTTCGCGGCAGCTTTGAATTGCTCCCCGGCCAAATGACCGACACCACCGATGCCTGAAGTGCCGTAGCTCCAGTTCTTAGGATCTTTCTTCGCCAGCTCGACGAGTGTCTTGATGTCAGTTGCCTTGGAGGTAGGCAGTACGACCACCACGACACCGCCACCACCAACCATGGAGATTGGCGTAAAGCTCGTGAGGGGGTCATAGCCGAGCTTGCGCATATGCGGCAAGATCGTCATTGGACCTGAATCTGTAATGTGTAGTGTGTAGCCGTCAGCAGGTGCTTTGGCCGTTAGATCTGCAGCAAGTGAAGCGCCTGCGCCAGGTTTGTAGTCAATGATAAAAGGCTGCTTGAGCATCTTTGACAGACGGTCCGTAATCGGGCGAATAAGCTTGTCAGCCGCGCCACCCGGTGCGTAGCCCACTAACATCTTGATTGGCTTATCTGGGTACTCTGCGTGGGCGGCTGTGCCGATTGCGGAAAGAGCGATTGCTGCGGCCAACATTGTTTTGATCAAGCGCATGTGAGTCTCCTAGGTTTTAATTTTTAAATAAATCGTCAGGGATTAAAACGATGGCACCCTGTGTAGTCCGGCCTTCCAAGAGACGATGTGACTCGCTTGCTTGGCTAAGTGGTAAAAGCTTCTCAATGTCGAGACGTATGGTTGGATCCCCAAGAATCTCAAACGCTTCTTTGCTCATCGCGAGCATGTTCTCACGATCCGCCACATAGGTGCGCAGTGTTGGGCGACAGACCCAAAGAGATTTACTGTGCAGATCCTGCAATGCAAACCCTTCGACCTGCCCAGAGGCCGTGCCGTAGTTGACGACTAAGCCCTTGGGCTCGAGGCATTTGAGCGACCCTTCGAAGGTGTCTTTGCCGACGGAGTCGAAGACGACACTCACACCTTTGCCACTTGTGATGCGATTGACTTCGGTCACAAAGTCGTGGGTGCGATAGTTAATCGCTTCATCCGCACCAAGTTCTAGTGCTGTGCGAATCTTCGCTTCGCTGCCCGCAGTGGCGATGACGATTAACCCGAGACGTTTGGCCCATTGCACAAGAATTTGACCAACGCCACCCGCGGCGGCATGTACTAAAACCCGCGTACCAGGCTTGAGTTCGCGCATTTGCTTGAGCAGGTATTGCGAGGTGAGGGCGCGCACAAGCCCTGCAGCGACTCGTACATCGTCCAACGACTCCGGAACGGGGATGACACGTTCGGCGGGGAGTGCCACGTGTGTGCAATAACTGCCGACTCCAGCATTCGTATAGGTGGCTTTTTGCCCAACGGTTAGATCCTTAACCTCCGACCCGATCGCGACGATGCGTCCAACGCCACTTACGCCCGGAATAAAGGGCGGAGTGGGGTTGTGCGAGTGAGGTTGTCCAGCACGCAAATAGATTTCGACAAAATTGACAGCGACGGCCGTATGCGCAATCACAACCTCGGTTGGTTTGGGCACAGGCATAGGAATATTTTGAGGTTTAAGCACCTCTGGACCGCCGATTGCGGTGACGTATACGGCGAACGGCGATGACATATCCCGAATTCCTTTTTGTGTTGCAAAGAATAAAAATTGGATACTACAGACTCTGATGCGTAGCAGTCAAAAAACGGGTACTCTAGTGTTTACCCTTATTTGAGGGTTGGTTAGTTGTGATGAACGGGATGTACGCCTACACTCACGAACCAAGTCAGAAGACTTTTAAAGAAAGCCTAGCTAGCTAGGCGTCCATTTTCTCGCTCAAGGATCTCCTCATGCGTAAAACCTTATCGGTCGTTGTTGCAAGTTTGTTGGCAACTGTTGGCTTTTCAGCTCAAAGCCAGACGAAGTGGGATCTGCCCACGGCTTATTCCCCCTCGATTTTCCATACCGAAAACTTGGTCGAGTTTTCTAAAGACGTCGCAAAAGCGACAGGTGGCAAGCTGAACATTACGGTTCACCCGAACGCCTCGCTCTTCAAGGCGCCTGAGATCAAGCGCGCTGTGCAAGGCAACCAGGCACAACTCGGTGAGATTCTGCTAGTTAACTTTGCCAACGAAGATCCGATTTATGAGTTGGATGGCGTACCTTTCCTGGTAAGCAGCTACGCAGGCGCCAAGAAGCTTGCCGCCATTCAAAAGCCTTACCTTGAAAAGAAGCTCGCTTCACAGGGCATGATGCTGTTGTTTGCAGTGCCATGGCCACCACAGGGCATTTTCTCTAACCGTGACCTCAAGAGCGTTGCGGACATGAAGGGTTTGAAGTGGCGCTCATACAGCCCAGCGACCGCCAAAATTGCTGAGCTCGTTGGTGCGCAACCCGTGACGATTCAAGCTGCTGAAGTTTCACAAGCCATGGCAACAGGCGTGATGGATTCGATGATTTCATCGAGCGCAACCGGCGTTGACACCAAGACTTACGAGTACATCAAGAAGTTTTATGACAACCAAGCTTGGATTCCCAAGAACGCGGTCATCATGAACAAGAAGGCCTTCGATGCCTTGGACGAAGCCACACGTAAAGCTTTGTTGGCCGAAGCTGCTAAAGCCGAAGAGCGTGGCTGGAAGATCTCCGAAGCGAAGACCAACGAGTATTTGGCTGCTTGGACGAAAAACGGTGGTCAGGTGATTCAGCCTTCTGCCGAGCTGACCAAAGGCTTGAATGAGATCGGTCAAAAAATGCTCGCAGACTACCTGAAGAAAGCTGGCAAAGACGGCCAGGCTATTGTTGACGCTCTCAAAAAGTAAATAATGCGTAAGCTGCTAAATGGGATGTACTCCGCCGCCGAATTTTTGGCGGCGGTTTGTATGGTGGGTGTTTTACTTGCCGTGCTGACTAGTATCCTGAGCCGTCAGCTCGAGTTCCATGTGTCGGGACTCGATGCCTACGCAGGATATTTCATGGCTTCGGCTGGCTTCTTGGCGCTGGCTTCGACCTTGCGCCATGGTGAGCACATCCGCGTCACACTTATTCTGAACGCGCTCGCCCCCGCGGGCAAGCGGCGTTTGGACATTGCTGCGCTAGCGGTAGGGGTTGCGATTGCAGTTTCACTAGCGGTCTTTAGCACCAAGTTAGTGATTGATTCGTACACCTTTAACGATATTTCTACGAGCAATGATGCAACGCCTCTCTGGATTCCTCAGTTGGGGATGGCGATTGGAACAATCTTGCTGCTGATCGCCTTTATTGATTTATTCGTTGGCCGCATACGTGGCGAAGAATCCGGCATGGATGCCGAGGAGCAACAACGCCATGAATGACATTCTTATTGTGACGCTGCTGATTGTCTCGCTCTTCGGGTTCTTAGCAGGCGGAGTTTGGGTTGGTCTGACGCTGGCGGGGACTGCTTGGATTGGAATGGAGCTGTTCTCTTCCAGACCCGCAGGCGATGCGATGGCCATCACAATTTGGGGGGCATCCTCGAGCTGGACCCTCACCGCGCTGCCGCTCTTCTTATGGATGGGTGAGATTCTGTTTCGCACTCGCCTCTCGCAAGATTTGTTTAAAGGCTTGGCGCCCTGGCTAAATAAATTACCTGGACGCTTGCTGCATACAAACGTCATCGGCTGTGCGATCTTTGCTGCAGTCTCTGGTTCGTCTGCCGCAACGTGTGCCACGATCGGCAAGATGACGCTGCCGGAGCTCAAGCGCCGCGGATACCCGGACGATATGGTGATTGGTACGCTCGCAGGTGCGGGTACGCTTGGCTTGCTTATTCCGCCGTCGATCATCATGATTGTGTACGGCGTGGCAGCAGAGGTATCCATCGCGAAGCTCTTCATTGCAGGGGTATTGCCGGGCATATTTTTGGCGCTGTTATTCATGGGCTATATCGTTTTTTGGGCGGTACGCCACCCAGATCAGGTTCCCGTAGCTGACGCAGAGATGTCGTTCAAGCAGAAGCTGTATCAATCTAGGCACTTGATTCCGGTCTTGTTACTGATTACCGCAGTGCTTGGCTCTATTTACAGCGGGGTAGCGACTGCAACCGAGGCGGCTGCCATCGGCGTCCTCGGATCGCTCATCGTTTCTGTCGCCCAGGGGTCTTTGACCTGGGAAACATTCAAAGGCTCGTTGCTGGGTGCAACACGTTTGTATTGCATGATTGCCTTAATTCTTGCGGGCGCTCAGTTTTTAACGCTATCCATGGGATACATTGGCTTGCCGCGTGCGTTAGCCGAGTGGATTGGAACTCTTGGCTTGTCGCAGTTTGGGCTGATCTTGGTCTTGATGGTCTTCTTTATCATCCTGGGTTGTTTTCTGGATGGTATTTCGATGGTCGTGCTGACGATGGGCGTGCTGCTTCCAACAGTCACAGCAGCAGGCATTGACTTGATTTGGTTCGGGATTTTTATTGTTTTTGTGGTTGAGATGGCGCAAGTCACTCCGCCAGTTGGATTCAATTTGTTTGTCTTGTCGGGTATGACCGGGCGCGAACTTCCTTACATCGCACGCGTGTCATTCCCCCTGTTCTTATTGATGGTAGGGGCAGTCCTATTCCTATACTTTGTGCCGGAACTTGCAACATTCCTGCCCAATCATATGAAGCTCTAGGACTCTAGATCTCGCGGCGGAGCCCAGGATGGTAAGCGTTTCTCTAGGAACGCTGCCATTCCTTCCAGACCAGGCTCGCTACGCTGCGCATTCAAAGACAGCACGAGCAACTCTTTCGCAGCGGACTGTTGTTCTGCTATATCCAGACTTTGGATCGTTTTTTTCGTTTGCTGAACGCAAGGTGCTTGCGTAAGTGTCAGCGCGCCAAGAAATGCATTCACATTCCCGTCTAAATCGTAGTCCTCGGACACATCGTGCAGCAGGCCTAGGCGCCATGCCTCAGAGGCTGTAAACGTTTCACCTGCAAGCAACCAGCGCGTCGCTGCGCGCTGACCAATCACCCGAATGAGGTGAGGGGCTGATAAGGTGGGCACAAGCCCCATCCGTGTTTCGGAATACGAAAATGTTGCGGTACGGCTTCCAAACGCAACATCTGCGCAAGCGACCAGGGTCGCACCAAGACCGATGCATTCGCCATTGACTCGGGCAATCACCGGTTTGACAGATGCGTGCACTGTCTGAAGCAAACGCTCTATTAAGGCTAGAGCCTCGTGTTGTTGGGCTTCGTCTGATTGCGATGCACTATGCAACCATTCCAAATCTACACCTGAACAAAAGGCAGTCGCTTTGGATGCGAGAACGATCGCATTAACTTCCGGATCGTTAGCTAAGCCTTCGAACACCTCAATGAGCTCATTGGCCATGAGCGCATTGATGGCATTTTGTTTCTCCACCCGGTTCAGCCAAACAACGGCAGTACCGGGGCCATACGCGACTTCTACGGTCTTAAGCATGATGACTACTTATAAAGAACGCTGGGTAGCCAGAGCCCAATTGCTGGGAACATGTAGAGCAAGAAGATCGCAAAGATCTGTATGCCCATGAAAGGCAGCATTCCAATAAAAATCTGGTTAAGCGTGACATGGGGAGGGGAAACCCCTTTGAGGTAGAAGGCAGCCATCGCGACCGGGGGCGATAGGAACGCTGTTTGTAAGTTCAAGGCCACGAGTAACCCAAAAAACAGGGGGTCAATTCCAAACTGTGAGAGCAGCGGCACAAAGATCGGCATAAAGATCACGATGATCTCTGTCCACTCAAGAGGCCAGCCTAACAAGAAAATTAAAATTTGTGCCAACAGCATGAACTCGACGGGGGTAAGCCCGAGCGACAGCACCCACTTCTCAATCACTTGTTGGCCACCAAGCAGTGCAAAGGCAGCGGAAAAAATCGATGATCCGACAAACAACCAACACACCATTGCGCTTGTCTTGGCGGTCAAAAACACGGACTCCTTGATGACTGGAAAGGTGAGTCGTCTATAGGCCAACGCCAGCAGTGCACCGCCAAGTGCACCCATCGCCGCAGCCTCGCTCGGCGTCGCCAGACCAAAGCCAATCGATCCAAGAACGGCTGCAATCAAAATCACAAGGGGAAAGAAGGATTGCGCCAGCAAGCGAAAAACCTCTAGTCTGGCCCACGTCAGAGTCACGTAAAAAATGGCCAAAATTAAGGCAGCAACCGCAACATAAATCCAGAAGCCAGTTGGTGCGCTCAGGCGATCGAGTTGCTTTGGCGGCTCTTTTGCGACTGCGTCCGCAGCCGGTGCAGCAGGTGCCGCTGGTGCAAGCTTTGCTGAACCAAGAGGCTCAGGGGCTGATTCTGAGGGAGGCTCAGCGAGCCCGCCCCCGGAGTCCGTGCTCGTATTGTTCGAGAGGCTTAGCTCAGCCGGAATGTCGTACACCACCTCAGGCGTCGTGACGACACGATAAATCACCAGGCTCAGTAACACGGTAACGAGCAAAGGCAACATGACCAGAACAACGTTGCGATTCATGTATTGGCGCGAGACTGCTGGGTCGCGCTTGCTCTTGAAGAAATTGGACAGCAAACCTGGTGCTGCCAACTTGAAGCCTTGGGATTCAATCGACTTTGAACCCGCTGGCAAAGGAATAATGCGGTCTTTTTCTGGAAGAGGAGGTGCCAAGTCTGGCCAGATCTTTGCCACAATCATCACATAGATTGCATAAAGAAGGGCTAAGCCGACTCCAGGGAAAAGCGCGCCTGCGTAGAGTTGGACAACCGACGTTCCCGTTGTGGCACCGTAAACAATCAAGAGCACTGAGGGCGGAATCAAGATCCCCAAGCAACCACCTGCGGTGATGACACCCGCGGTAAGGCGCACGCTGTAGCCTGCCTTAAGCATTGCTGGCATGGCGAGCAAGCCCATCAGTGTGACCACAGCGCCGACAATACCGGTAGCCGTTGCAAAAATAGCGCAGGTGGCGAGCGTTGCAATCGCAAGTGACCCCGGCAGTCTGGCCAGCGCAAGGTGCAAGGATTGAAACAGCTTTTCAATCAGGTTCGCGCGTTCAACCAAGTAACCCATGAATACGAACAATGGGATAGAAATCAACGCGTCGTTCGTCATCGTCGCGTACGTGCGCTGAACCATAAGATTGAGCGTCTGTCCGATCGCGCGCCCTGCGAAGTCTGGCGCTTGCATAAAGTAGGCGAAAAAGGTGAAGATGACACCCATGCCCATCAGCGTAAAGGCTGTGGGAAAGCCCAGCATGATCATCACGACAATTAGCGCGAGCATGATGAGGCCGATGTGGCCTGTCGTTAACGCGGCCCAAGGTGTTAAGAAGGCAATCATCGCGATGACGATGCCGATACACGCAAAACCGAACCATATTGCCTTGGGTAATTTCATTTCTTTTG
>JACCEB011547065.1_pt1 | contig 40487 bp, 29 predicted proteins | sample 7454761 | NCBI WGS metagenome assembly JACCEB01 (sample SAMN15323454, study PRJNA562643) | freshwater metagenome | isolation source: river surface water | place: USA:Blue River Watershed | collected 2017-08-18
GAGGCGAACCGCCAGGTCTCGGTGCGGACGCCGCCGGGCTCGTGGGCGTCGCGCAGGGTCCACTCGGCCACGGCACCGGCGGCCGGAACCAGGTCGGCGTCGGTGCCGGCCTCGTTCCAGCGGTAGCTGTAGGCCTGCCACCCGTCGCCGTTCTGATGCAATAGCTGGGTCTCCATCGGACGGGCCGATTCTGGACGCCCCACCTCCCGTTCGAGGCTCAGGGTCTTCACTAGGACCGACTGGTTGGGAAACTCCCAGCGCCGCTCGTGCGACTCGCGCCCCACCCGGGTCTTCACCACGCCCTGCCCCGGGATGGCCACCCACTGCCGGGCCCGGGCATGGTCGGCCCACTGGGGCGCGGTGATGGCGTATTCGACCACGCCGGCCGCCGGGACCTGTCGGGCCACGTCGGCGAAGATCCCCGTCTCCGACAACCGACGCGGAAAGGCCCCGCCCGAGCCGGTCCCCTTGCGGGCGGTCAAGCGATGGATCCCGGCATCGGGGCGGTAATCCAACAGCAGCAACCCGCCCGCCGGATCCCGGGCGAAGGCGATGATCTTGAGGGATGTGTCGCACAACTCCTCGTTCCAGACGATCCGATCCCCTTCCCATCGGAGCCCACGCACCTTGCCCGTCTCCCAATCGCCGAACACATAAGCTCCCTTGAGCTCGGGCAATCCGTCGGAGCCGTCATGGAAAAAGCCCCCGGTGATGCTGGCGAACTCGCTGTGCGGCAAGGCCAACACCGGTTCCTGGATGGGCGTGGGAGGGTGTTGGCTCGCATTCACCAACTGGGGCCCTTCCATGCGGCTCCATCCGCCGTTGTAGCCGCCGCTCTGGATGCGATGCACGGTCTCCCAGAGTTCCCAGCCCACATCGCCCACCCACAGGGCCCCGTCCGGCCCGAACGACATGCGCCACGGATTGCGGAAGCCGTAGGCCCAGATCTCGGGCAGCGCCCCGGGTCGACCGACAAAGGGGTTGCCGGGCGGGATGGAGAAGGCATTCGTCCCCGAGGGCCGATCGACATCGATGCGCAGGATGCAGCTCAGGCGGTCGTCGAGGTTCTGGCCGGTCGACAGCACATCCGGAGGTTCTGGCGCGGCCGCGTCGCCGGTGGACACATACAGGAATCCGTCGGGCCCGAACTGGAGGGAGCTGCCATTGTGCCCGCCCCCCATCCACGTGAGGACGATCTGCTCGCTGGCCGGATCCACCCGGGGCGGGTCGGTCGGTTCCACCCGGAAGCGGCTCAAGCGGGTCCCGGCCGGATCCCGGTCGCGGACCACATACACCAGGTACACGAACCGGTTGGTGGCGAATCCCGGGTGGAAGGCGAACCCCAACGCCTGGGCGAAGGGTTGGCGCACCTGGGACAGATCGAGCGCAAGATCCGCCGCTCCGACGTCGGCCCGGGGAGCGAACGACACCAACCGGCCGCCCACTTCCAAGACCCAGAGCCGGGTGCCCGAGGGATCGAAGACCAATTCGACCGGATCCTTGAACTGGAGCTTCGGAAACACACGGTCGACCTGGGCGCGGGGCGGCGGTTCGGGAGAACCCTGGACGCGCCCCGAATGCCACGGAGCTCGAACCTCGGCCCTGACCCCAAGCCCCACGCACAGCATCAGCAGACACGCAGCCCAAACCCTCCGGGAGATCATGGCCGGAGGCTACGGCACCGCCCTTCCGAGTTCAATTGCCCCCGAAACTCCTGTTCCGAAACTCCCGGCGTGGCCGGATTCCGACGTGCGATGACGGTCGGATTGGGGCGGCCTCGACCCCCACCCGGCCGATCGCGCTCGGGCCCTCCACTCCGGCCCTTGCATCGCCCGGGATTCCGTGGACGGTTGCCGCCTCACGATGCCTCTGATCCGCATCCTCGTGGATGGCTACAGCCTCCTGCACGCCTGGCCCGAATTGGCTCCGAAGTCGGCACGCCATTCGGCCGTGGCCCGCGACGCGCTCATCGCCTGCCTCGAAGAATACCAGGCGGCCCTGGGTACCCCCATCACCGTGTTCTTCGATGGCCAGAGCGGAGGCCTGCATGGCCGGACCCGATCTCCCGATCCGAGGGCGGTCGAAGTGCTGTATTCGAAGGCGGGGCAGACCGCCGACGACCTCATTGAACGGGCCGCCTATCGGTTCAAGGCGTATGGCGAGGTGCTCGTGATCACCGATGACCACGCTGAACGGGACACCGTGCAGGGATTCGGAGCCCTGGCCTCGAGTTGCGCCACCTTCATCGCCCAGATCGGGGGCGAACTGAACCAGGTGCACCTCGACCTCAAGGCCCACAACCGCCGGGAACGCGACCGATTCCAGCGCGATCGCTCCCGATGACAACACCGGCCACGACGTCCGAAGACGCCGTGGGTGGCCGGGGTTTCCCAACGAGACCGACGGGACCGACGGCATGGTCAGCCTCGCAGCGGAGGCGGCCGATGGCTCAATAGCCGTCGGCCCTCACTCCTCGCCCATCACTCGTCGCCGGCCGCCAGCTTGGCGATCACGTTGATGTCTTCGAGCGTCGTGGTGTCGCCCTTGATCTCCATACCGCTGGCGATCTGCTTGAGCAGACGGCGCATGATCTTGCCCGAGCGGGTCTTGGGCAGCGCCTCGGCGAAGCGCACCTCGTCGGGCTTGGCCACCGGGCCGATCTCCTTGCCGATGTGGTTGCGCAGCTCGTTCTTGAGTTCGGGCGAAGGCTTCTGGCCCGTCTTGAGGGTCACGAAGCAGACCAGGGCCTGGCCCTTCAAGTCATCGGGGCGCCCCACCACCGCGGCCTCGGCCACCGACGGGTGGCTGACCAGAGCACTCTCGACCTCGGCGGTTCCGATACGGTGACCGGCCACGTTGAGCACGTCGTCGATGCGACCCACGATCCAGAAGTAGCCATCCTTGTCCTGCCGGCAGCCGTCGCCGGTGAAGTAGCTGCCGGGCACCTCGGTCCAGTAGGTGTCCTTGTAGCGCTGGGTGTCGCCCCAGATGCCGCGGAGCATGGAGGGCCACGGCTTGCGGACGACCAGCTTGCCGCCGGAGTTCTTGGGCACGGGCTTGCCGGCGTCATCGACGACTTCGGGCAGGATGCCGAAGAACGGCAGGGTCGCGGTGCCCGGCTTGAGCGGCGTCGCGCCCGGCATGGGCGTGATCATGATGCTGCCGGTCTCCGTCTGCCACCAGGTGTCCACGATGGGACAACGGCCGCCCCCGACCACCTTGTGGTACCAGGTCCAGGCTTCGGGGTTGATGGGCTCACCGACGCTGCCCAAGAGACGCAGCGACGACAGGTCGTGCTTCTTCACCCACTCGTCGCCCCATTTCATGAAGGCCCGGATGGCGGTCGGCGCGGTGTAGAGGATCGACACGCTGTACTTCTGGATGATGCGCCAGAAGCGGTCGGGCTCCGGCCAGTTGGGGGCGCCCTCGTACATCAACGCGGTGGCCCCGTTGGCGAGCGGACCGTAGACGATGTAGCTGTGGCCGGTGACCCATCCGACGTCGGCCGTGCACCAGTACACATCCTCGGGCTTGAGGTCGAAGACGTACTTGGAGGTCAGCTTGGTGCCCAACAGATAGCCCGCCGTGGTGTGCAGGATGCCCTTGGGTTTGCCGGTCGAACCGCTGGTGTAGAGGATGAAGAGCGGGGCCTCGGAATCCATCTTCGCGGCCGGGCATTCATCGGACACGTACTGCAACTCGCGGTGCCACCACACATCACGCTCCTCGGTCATCTGTACCTCGTTGCCGCAGCGGCGCACGACCACGACCTTCTCGATGGTCGACGTGAGGGATTGGCCCGAGGCGTCGCGAATCAGAAGGGCGTCGTCGACGTTCTTCTTGAGCGGCACCACCGCACCGCGGCGATAACCGCCGTCGGCCGTGACGACCAGCTTGGCCCCGCAGTCCTGAATGCGGTCGGCCACCGACTGCGCGCTGAAGCCGCCGAAGACGACGCTGTGCACCGCGCCGATGCGGGCGCAGGCCAGCATGGCGATGGCGGCCTCCGGGATCATGGGCAGATAGAGGATCACCCGGTCTCCCTTGCCCACCCCGTTGCGCTTGAGCACGTTGGCGAAACGGCAGACCTCGCGGTGCAACTGGCGGTAGGTCAGCACGCGTTCCTCGCCCGGGGCCCCATCGGTGGCCGGCTCGCCCTCCCAGATGAGCGCGGCCTTGTTGGCCGTGGCGGTACCGAGCCACTGGTCGAGGCAGTTGGAGGCGACATTGAGTTGCCCGCCCACGAACCACTTCGCGAAGGGCACCTTCCACTGCAGCACCTTCTTGAACGGCTTCATCCACACCAACTCGGTCTCGGCCTGCTTCTTCCAGAAGCGTTCCGGATTCTTCACCGACTCGGTCCACAGCTTCTTGTACTGGGCCATGGATCGGATGTGAGCCTTGGCGGCAAACTCCTTCGACGGCTTGAAGACGCGGGACTCCTTGAGATGGGACTCGATATTCGACGATGACGCGGTGCTCATGGATGGACGGTGAGTGCTGAAGATGCGGTTCGACCGCCCCGTCCGTCAACCTTGCCACCGCCTTTCGTCTGCCCCGCAGACGGTCGCGGGATCTGGTCGGCGCGAGCTTTGGAAGGGATCGAACCCTTCTCCCGGCGCAGAGAGCGAAAGCAACCTTTCCTGAGAGCTTCCCCGCGAGCGCAGGGCCGTCATTGACGACATCGCGCGTCCTCCGCGCGCCAGATGGATGACTGGGCTGCCATCCTCGTTGCATTTTCCAAACGGAACCCGCGGGTCGTGCTGAGAGTCGTACCCTCGTCCGTTCCTCTTCACCTCTTGAACGGATATCCTTAATGGATATCCTATTCCGTATGAGCATCGAAACCGTGGTCTTCAAAGTCGGCAACAGTCTGGCTGTGCGACTGGTCGGTGACTGTCGTCTTCCCCGGGGCACCCGCGTGCGGGAACGGTGGGAAGGCAACACGATCGTCATCGAACCCGTGCTCGATGCCTGGTCCGATGCGTTCCTTGCGAGTGCAGGCACCTGGGACGAACCCATCGAGCGTCCAGGCAGGAACGAACCGGCACGGGACCCCTTCGCGTGAGATTCCTACTCGATACCTGCACCGTCAGCGACTATCTGCGCGGCGTGGGTGGGGTGGTGCAACGCATTCAAAAGGCCAAACCCTCCGATGTGGCCATCAGCGCCGTCACCGTCATGGAGCTCCAATACGGTGCTGCCCGTCGGCGATCCCCGAAGCTCACCGCCGCCGTGGATGCCTTCCTGAACGGCATCACCATCCTGAACTTCGACGCCGAGGCCGCTGAGCAGGCCGGAATCATGCGGGCCACCATGGAAGCCGGCGGGCACAGCATCGCCCTCGCCGATTGCCAGATCGCCGCGACGGCCAAGGTCCATGGACTGACTCTGGTCACCCACGATAGCGACCTGAAACGCGTGCCCGGTTTGAAGGTGGTGGATTGGCGAGCGGGCGAGTAGGAGACCCCAAAGCGTCTCCTGCGTGTCGGAGCAGGCGCACCACTCCGGCGGCACCGGTGGCAGCGGGAGCGGGCCGGAGCGAGCACTGGAAGCGATCACCAAGTCCCTCGCGCCCCGCGCGAAAGCCTCCCCTTCCCCGAGCTTCCCTGCGAGGGCAGGACCGCTCCCGCGGAGCCCAACCGCGAGGCCGCGTCCTTCCGACATCTCCCCGCCTTCCAACTACCCCACCTCTGACGGCACCGCGATGGGGCGACGCGAAAATCCCCGGGGCCGTTGCCGGCACCGGGGATGGAGAGAAGCGTTCTCTACGTGATCGTTTGGATCAGTACTCGCGCTTCTTGTTCAGGCCGGGGGCCGGCACCGGGTAGTGACCGGTGGCGTCGGCGAGAACCGGCGCCGGGGAATCCATGCGGAAGTTCTCGATGCCCGGAGCGAACTCGTGGTCGCTGTTGAGGATCTGATCGTAGGTGATGATCTGGCCGGTGTGGGCGGCCATACGGCCCATCGAGGAGACGAGGCTGGCGCGCACGCCGCGATCGACCTCGTTGTAGGGCTTGTCGTTGCGGATCGCGTCGGTGAGGTCTTCCCACTCCATCTGGTAGGGGTCGGGCTCCTGACGGGGACCGCGCCAGACGATGTTCTCGGGCTTCATTTCCTGGCCCTTGTAGATGCGGGCCTTGGACGGCGCGTGGCCGTTCTCGGAGATGACCGCCAAGCCCTTGCTGCCGTGGGCGTAGCTGGCGAACTGGTCGTGGCAGCCCGGAACGATGCGGCCGTAGTGCATCAACTTGGAACCATCGGGGAAGGTGTATTCCACCGAGTAGTTGTCGAAGTTCTGGTCGACGTTGTCGCCGCGGTAGTGGCGGCCACCGGAGGCCTGGGCCATCACCGGCCAGTCGTTCTTGATCCAGCAGCTCTCGTCGATGTTGTGGATGTAGTAGTCGTTGAACGCGCCGCCCGAGGCCCACAGGAAGCTGTGGAAGCGCTCGATCTGCCAGAGCAGCTCGCTGCGACCCTCGGGCTTCTTGACCGAGAACCCGGAGGCCACCGGGCCGTGCATGCGGTAGCAGCGCATGGCGATGATGTCGCCGGCTTCACCATTGCGGACGCGGTCGAAGAGTTCGCCCCGCACGCGGCAGTGGCGGCACATCAGACCGACGCCGACCTTGATGCCCTTCTCGAGCGCCTTCTTGTTGAGGTCGAACATGCGGCGGGAGGTGGGACCGTCGACGGTGACGGGCTTCTCCATGAACACGTTGATGCCCTTTTCGATGGCGTACTTGTAGTGCACCCAGCGGAAGGCCGGCGGGGTGGCGAAGATGGCGATGTCCTTGCCCGGGGTGAGCAGGTCGATGGCCTTCTTGTAGCCCTCGAAATCGATGAAGCGGCGCTCCTCGGGCACATCGACGCGATCCTTGAACTCGCCCTTCAGGCCCTCGTAGCTCGACTTGAGACGGTTCTCGAACACATCAGCCATGCCGATGAGCTTGATCGGGCCGGTCTTGACGCGCAGCGCGTTGGCGGCGGCACCGGTTCCACGACCGCCGGCACCCACCAGCACCACGTTGATCGTGTCGGTGTGGGCGACATGGGCGGCACGGGCCGGGTTCAGGGCGGTGGCGGCCACGGCGGCGGCCATCGGCTTGGCGGCCTGACCAGCACGGTTGGCCAGAAGGCCCGCGATGCCGCCGGCACCGGCGATGGATCCGGTGCGCTTCAGGAAGTCGCGACGGGATGAGTCGGGAGAGTTTTTCATAGCGAGGAGGTACGGACAAACGACAGCGCAGGTCGGGATCGGATTCAAACAGTTTCATTGCCCGGGCCCGAAAAAAATCAGGATTCAACCCCGCGGCGCAGGTTGTGGCGTTTTGGAATGGGATTCGCGAAGACTCGGGGCTTACATCGGCCCATGCGCCAAGGCCGTGGGTCCATCCGGGGATGCGTCATCGGAATCGCGACCCTGATTTGCGGTTGTTCATCCCCGAAACCTCCGGCGTACACCCGCTTTCCGGCGGCGCTCATCCCGCCCCCGCAAGCGCCCACTCTGAGCCAAAGCCAGAGTCAGGGCCCGAGCCCGGTCGAGCCCCCGGTGGCCCCTGCACCGACGCCGGCTCCCCCGCCTCCGACATCCGTGCCCTCGGTCGCTGCGGTCAAGCCGCCGGCCAACGACAACGAACCTTGGACTCCCATCGCCGCGTGGTGCCGGTCGAAGGGGTTGCCGGCTCCCGAGATCCAAGCCGGGTCGCGGGCGGTGAAAATCGCGGGAATCACCCATTACATCGGCTTCGAACCCGTGGACCTCGGCGGAGCGATTTGCATCCACCCACTGGACCGGATCAAGACCTTCGAGCCGCTGACACTCGCTCCGGCCTGGCCGCAGCCCAAGACCGTCGTGCTCGATCCGGGACACGGAGGCGTCCAGGCGGGCAGTCGATGCCTCACGGGCAACCGCTTCGAGAAGGAATTGACCCTCGACTGGGCCCTCCGCCTCAAGCCCCTGCTCGAGGCACGCGGGTGGACGGTGTTCCTCACCCGCACCAACGACATGGATCTGCCCCTGGCCGAACGGGTGCGATTGGCCGAGACCTGTCAGGCCGGCCTGTTCATCAGCCTCCATTTCAATTCGGCATTCCCCAACACCCAGCCTCGAGGTCTGGAAACCTACACCCTGACGCCCTGCGGCCTCACCTCGACCACGACCCGGATCTACGCCGACGACACCACCGCCACCTTCCCGAACAATCAGCACGATGCGGCCAATCTGGTGTTGGCCCGACGCATCCATCGACACCTGCTCTCGAACACCGGGAGTGCCGATCGGGGCATCCGACGCGCCCGGTTCATGGATGTGCTGCGCGGCCAGAATCGACCCGCCGTGCTCATCGAAGGAGGGTTCCTGTCCAATCCTGACGAATCCAAGGCCATCAACACCCCCGCTTACCGCCAACGCTTGGCCGAAGGGGTGGCTCGGGCGCTGGAGTAAGCCAGCTCGCCCCAAAATTCGCCAACCGATGAGGTGCGCAACATCGAGTCCACACTCGAAATCGCCGCGATCCCACCAAATCCGCACGTTTCCTTGACCAAACCAATAATTGATGAGATTTTTTGACAACCCATACATCAATTTTCACACTCTTTCTTATTGTTTCACTCTCGCTTTGGCTCGGTTTTTTGGGATTTTACCTCATTGTGTGCGATTTTACTAATTTTTTCGGTCATGACACCGGCCGTTTTAGCGCAAAACGATGAAATCACCATCAGTTATAGCGGTAGATTGCAATATGGTTGCACATTGACGATCAAAGTACGATCCAAATGCAATGAAATCATTGACACACCTAGCGTCACTTTTGACAACCAAAATATACCAATAACTGGCGACTCGTTTAGAGGATTCATCGGAGAGGTGGTACTGAACAAGGTTGGAACCTTATGGATCGAAGCCGCAAACCGTTGTAAACGCACACGCCGTCAGGTCACCGTCACAGAAATGGTCATGAAAACGAGTTTAGCATTTATGGATCCAGAAGATGCACCACTAGACAAACAGGTAGCCAACATAAATCTCACTTTGTATTACTCCAGCCAAGGCACGAGGCTTGTTTGGGATTACCAAGTCATTCCTTGGAATTTACCAGGACGGGGCGAAAGTTTAGTCACCGGATCCTCAACAACGACTTATGCGTTGGGGATGGGCAGCGACATCCGGTATCCTTCTACAACGGAACCCACGCGAACTGACTTATTGCTAGGACAACGCCGCTGGACCGGATGGGCACGATGGGCAGACATATCTTGGAATACGGTTTGCGGAGAGAATTATTTGACCGCTCAGCAACCTTTCATAAGATAGCACTAAAATTAGCTATATCAATTAACCACCGATATGCTGTCGCACTTTGTTTTCAATCCGCAGTTGCCCAATCGCGGCCTCATCTGGCTGTTTGTCTGCATTTTATTAAATTCAGCATTTAATCACTTAGTCCCACCCCTCAAGGCTGACTCGGAAAATCGGTTCGCCCCACCTCTCGACGGCTACAAAGCGTCAGGCGAATTCGCTGAATTGCTGCAAATCGGGATCAAAAACGGATTTGTTGGTAAGGATGCAGTTAAATTAATTACGGCAAGATTAGATTACGGAATGACGAACAAGTCCAACAAGATAGGTTTTGATAACACACGTCAGATCCAGCCTCAGCGAGATAAGATTGAGGAGGCAGCATTTTTGTTCGGTCTTGAATATTGCGATCAAAAGAAGATGCAGACCGCATTAATCATCCATGGTAGACCATTTAAGTCGGAAAACACCTTCTTTAGAATCCTCGATCAACGATGGCGGATGCAGACAGATAGTAAAACTATCCATCTAGAGGATATCGCATTACGACAATCAACATTTAGGTGCATTTACACAAGCGGAGGCATGTTTTCAGAACCGATTCACCGGATCCCAGATATTCTCGAGGCTGGAAGGCTTGAATTGCTCAAGAAGCCTGCAATTGCGAATCAAATCCTTCGCCAACTATGGCATGTCATCGATGGACCGAAATCCTACTATGATCCTGCGGATACGAAAGAGGGCTTGCGTTTTATCGCGGTAGAATCGACCGCTGACGAGGAGGCGATAAATAATATATTATTACGTTTGACTTGCCCTGAATTAGCACAAGAAACCCCATTGACACAATACTATAAACCCCAACCGCTGTCGTGGAAAAGCGAAGCTTCAAAAGCTATTATTTGGTATTTGTATCAAATCCGAAATGACAGTTTGCGTGCGCGCACCGCGTTCAAATCCATCAAGGACAACTGCAAACGCCAAGCGGAGTGGATTCAGCAAGTCGAGACCGGACAAATCAACGAAGAGATCGGGTTTACGATTCCTTTAAAACAATCCCGAATTGCGAAAGACCGGTTTGAAGAAAAAGCAAATGAGGATTATTTAAAACGCTTCAAAAAATGATTTTCATCAAATGATGCGTTCTGTGACCGTGAGAAATTTTGGGGATGGGTTGGGGCGCCCGAAATCAAATTGCAACTACAGTTGTTCAAGATTCGGAGGATTGCTGATATTGGCTTTGCTGCACTTGATTCATTGTTTCAACTGTGAGGCGTCAGAATCAAATACTAGAAAGCAATATGATTTTGATGAGTACGAAGTGCATGGTTCAATCCAATTGCATCGCATTATTATCGATGAGGAAAAAAAGATTTTGGTCAGGCACTTCTTTTCAGTTTACGTTAAAAACTCCGAGTGGAGTATCGTGGTTTCTGAGAATTCAAGCCGGGATTCTTTGTTTCATTTAAAGAAACCGATGATTCATTGGTACGGGAATGGATCAGAGTCGGTTTTTTGGAAGCGGTTGGACGACTCAGATCACGACAACGTAGACATCTATCCACTTAAATATCCAATCTCAGAAGGAGATGAATCAACAGCCCCTTTGCTCTGGGTGATGTTTGCCTCTCGTGGTTTTTCAGCAAATACCGGAAGTCAAAAAATGCCTCTTTTGCACGATTTTCAGGCTCGATTGAGGTATTGGGAGTTCCACGAATTGAATGTCCTCCGTACGAACTTTTCCTCCGACTCGTCCTTCCCTTCCAACGTGGTCTTTCTGAACGATATCGTGCCGCTCGAATCGCGGAAACTAGTGGACCAAGAGGACTCGAAGTTGTGGGATTCGATGGGGCGGAGGCGACCAGGAGTTTATTTCAATAAATACAGAGTTCCCAGCGACGTCCATCCCACCAATTGCTGGTATCGAGCGTTCCCTCCAAAAGTACAAAACGGTCAATCGATTCCAACAGGTTTTGAAGTTTCATTTTGGGATTCATGCTGGGGGTGTGAGCCTCGGTTGGTTTTGCAAGGGGAGGCCGAGGTCCAGCAATTCTCGAACAACTGTTCACTGAAGGATTTGCGGCCGGTGATTCACCGTGAAGTCGTGGTGGGTGAAATGCGACAGTGGGCTGCACAACCTCAGGGCAGCAGCAACGATCAAAGCATCGAACTACAAACCTACCTCATGCGACCGGGGGAAGATTGGCCGACACTGGAAGAATCCATGATCCGGTTGAAGCAACCAAATCCGGATCGACAACCGAGGCGCCAACCCTGGGGATTCATCCTGATTGGGGTGATCGTGGGAGTGCCGTTCGCATGGGGCCTGCGACGGGCGTTTCGGAGGGCTTGAAATCGTGAGCTTTGTGGTGAAAACCCGCCTCGTAGCGCCCATGAAGGCGCGAGCGCCTTGGGTGGACGACTATGGTAGGAATCCGATGCGTCTGGGGAGACCGCTCGCGTTTGGGCGTGCGGAGAACGGCGGCGATCGCTCCATCGGTGGACCCGGACCAACGTCATGAGTCCTGATTCCATTCTTCGGCTGTGGACGACTCTCGGCGAATTCGGGGCCCGGGAGAGGCAACCTCTGGGTTTCATCATAGGCCACAAATTGGTGCTGATGACCCTGGGAATTCTGGCTCCGTTGATCTTCGGATTCCAAGATCCTTGGAAGTTCGATTGGGTGACCACCAATTCGAAGAGCTACCTGTTCATTGCAAACCACGGGTACTCGTCGGACGAGGCTCTCTATGCGTTCTACCCGGCCTGGCCGTTGGTGATCCGCGGGGTCTCGGGAGTGCTTGGCCACCCAGAATGGACCGCCTACCTGCTCGCCAATCTGTTCTCCACCGTCGGATTGTTCCTGTTCCACCGGATCGCTGTCCGGGTCCACGGCGAGACGGTTGCGTGGAACGCGCTGCGGCTGATGGTGCTGTTCCCGGGTTCGATGTTCTTCTTTGTCCCCTACACCGAGTCGATGTTCCTCATGTTGCTGATGATCCTATGGTATGCGCGGATTCGGGAACAGTGGGCATGGGTCGCGGTCGCAGGCTTCCTGCTGCCAATGATTCGGCCGGTGGGCCTGCTGATAGCGCCGGTGTTCATCGCCGAAATCATCACGAGTCGCGGTGGTTGGCGAGCACTGTGGATGCTGCTGGCTCCCGGCCTCGGCTTCGTCACCTACCTTGGGAGCATGGCCACTCTGTCGGGAAATCCCTGGGTCGGTTTTGAAGCCCAACGGTTCTATCCTGCGTATCCATCGATCGCCAAGATCGGCGATGTGGCGGGATTCCTCAAGGCGTTCGCCTCGGTCCAGCCGGTCCATGATTTCCTGCACTCTCCGTTGGATCGGTGCGTGTTTGTGGCGTTCTGTTGCAGCGGCGTCTGGATTTTCCGCCTGGGACTGACCCAGTACGTCTACGCCGTGTTCCTGGGACTGGTTCCCGCGCTTTCCAATTCGCTGATGTCCTACACGCGGTTTACTTGCTTGGTGTTCCCGCTATTTCTGGTTTGGAGCCAGAGGCTGCGGGGGGCGGTGCTCGATGCCGTCCTGTTGCTGTTTTTCGGAGTCCAAGTGCTGCTGTATCTGGCACATTTATCCAACCATTGGGCGGGCTGAGCGGGAGAAGATCGACTTGGAACTCCACACAGGACCAAGGCATCCCATTCTTAACCCGCCTGTCGGGACCGCATTGATCCGAGCCAACGGTGCACCCGATCCCAGCAAACCCGGTCGAACCCCTAGGGGTCGCAGGCCATCAACACCCCCGCTTACCGCCAACGCCTGGCCGAAGGGGTGGCTCGGGCGCTGGAGTAAGCCCTCCAAGGGGCTCCCCAAGACACCGGACCCATCCTCGGGTGATCGGTAGTCAAAAAAACTTTTGAACACTTTTCGGCTCAAGAGTCTATAGTGGCGAACCGCAGGTGGTGACCGGTTGTCCAGAGCCGATCCTCGACACGCTCGAGCTCGGATCCCTGGCCAACCAACCCGTCCTCGCTCCGCTTGGTTCGTGGCGTTGGCGGACTGGACCACCTCGGATTCAACCGCAGTTCGTTTTGACGTCGGTTCACATTTTGACACCACGACTCTGGCCATGATTGATGTAGAGAATTTGATCAAGGAGTTCGGACCCAAGCGGGCGGTGAACGGGGTTTCCTTCACGGTCCGACGCGGCGAGATCCTCGGTTTCCTCGGCCCCAACGGAGCCGGCAAATCGACCACCATGCGCATGATCACCGGGTTTTTCCCGCCCACCTCGGGCCGGGTCCGCATCGGTGACCACGACATCGCCGAAGAGCCCACGGCCGCCAAGAAACTCATCGGCTACCTGCCGGAGAGCGCCCCCTGCTACTCCGACATGACGGTCAACGGCTTCCTGCGGTTCACGGCCGAACTCCGCGGCATGCGCGGCGCGCAGATCGACGCGGCCGTGGCCAAGGTGGCCGGCCTGTGCTTCCTCGAGGGCGTGCTGCACCAGAGCGTGGACACGCTGTCCAAGGGCTATCGGCACCGCACCTGTTTCGCCCAGTCCATCCTGCACGATCCCGAGGTGCTGGTGCTCGACGAGCCGACCGACGGCCTCGATCCGAACCAGAAGCACGAGGTCCGGCAGATCATCAAGCGCATGGGACAGACCAAGGCCATCATCTTCTCGACCCACATTCTCGAGGAGGTCGAAGCCTGCTGTTCCCGGGCGATCATCATCGATCGCGGCACGGTCGTGGCCAACGGAACGCCCGCCGAACTCAAGGCGCGGGCCGATGCGGCCGGTTCGGTGCACCTGCGCGTGCGCGGCGTGGCGGCCGAAACCCTCAAATCGAAGCTTGGAGCCCTGTCCGTGGTCGGACGGGTGCAACTCCAGGACAACGCCGACGGATCCCTGTCGGCCCGCGCCTTCCCGCGCGACAAGTCCACACGGGCCGATCTGGCCCAGTCGATCGCCCAGACTGCGACCCAGTCGGGGTGGAGCTTCGATGAACTGCACACCGAAGAAGGCCGTCTGGACGATGTGTTCCGGGCGATCACACTGCCCGATTCGGTCAAAACCCGCGAATGACCGACCGCGACGCCGACCTGCGCGGGGCCCGATCCCCGCGGTGACCGGTCGGCACTTCAAGAATCAACCCATCTCCCCTTTTCCATCCCATGAACGAATCGCTTCGGAACATCTGGACGATCCTGAAACGTGAGCTCAACGGCTACTTCGCCTCGCCCGTGGCCTACGTGTTCATCGTCATCTTCCTGCTGCTCAACGGCTTCTTCACCTTCATGCTCGGAGGCTTCTTCGAGCTGGGAGAAGCCTCGCTCTCACGCCCCTTCTTCAACTGGCACCCGTGGCTCTACCTGTTCCTGGTGCCGGCGGCCGGCATGCGCCTCTGGGCCGAGGAACGCCGCGTGGGCACCTTGGAATTGCTGCTGACCATGCCCGTGACGGCGGCCCAGGCCATCATCGGCAAGTTCCTGGCCTGCTGGGCATTCCTGGCGCTGGCGCTGGCCCTGACCTTCCCGGTCGTGGGGACGGTCTATTACCTGGGCCATCCCGATGGGGGCGCGGTCTTCGCCGGATACGTCGGCAGCCTGCTCCTGGCCGGAGCCTATCTGGCCGTCACCGTGGCCACCTCGGCCATGACCCGCAACCAGGTGATCAGCTTCATTTTGTCGGTGGTCATCTGCTTCTTCCTCATCCTCGCCGGTTGGGAGCCGGTCACCAGCCTGCTGGTGCGATGGGCTCCGGCGGGCCTGGTGGAACTGGTCACCGGCTTCTCAGTGATGCCCCACTTTGCGAGCTTCCAGCGCGGGGTGATCGACTTCCGCGATCTGCTCTTCTTCGCCTCCGTGATCGTCTTCAGCCTCTTCGGCACCAGTGTGATCCTCCGCGGCCTCCGCGGCGCCTGAACCCTCCGACCTTTCCTGCGCAATGAAACAGACCAAGATTCAATCCCTGCTGTTCTCGACCGCCGGCGTCGGCCTGGCCTTCGTCGCGATCACCGGCCTGAACCTGCTTTTCAGCCCGGTACGGGCGCGGCTCGACCTCACGGCCGACGGCCTGCACACCCTCTCCGAGGGATCCCGCAAGATCCTCTCGAAGATCGACTCCAACGTGGAGGTCCGCCTCTACGTCTCCCGGAGCGAGAACCGGATGCCGAGCGCGCTGAAGAACTACGCCCAGACCATCGAAGACCTCCTCCAGGAGTTCCGGGCGGCCTCGGGCGGCAAGATCACCATCAAGCGGCTGGACCCCGAGCCCGACTCCGACGCCGAAGACACCGCCAAGCTCGACGGCATCGAACCGGTGTCGCTGGGCCAGATGGGCGGCGATCCGATCTACTTCGGCTTGGCCGTGAGCCTGGCCCCCGAGACCAAGGCGATCCCGTTCCTGTCGCCACAGCGTGAAAAGCTGCTGGAATACGACATCGCCCGGGTGATTTCGCAGGTCATCGCCACCAACAAGCCGGTTCTCGGCGTGATGAGCCCGCTGCCCGTGCTGGGCGGGCCCGCGATGAACCCGATGATGATGCAGATGGGCCGACAGTCCCAGCAGCAGCCCTGGATCACCTTCAGCGAACTCAAGCGCGACTTCACCGTGGAGAGCGTCCCGATGGACGTCGACACGATCCCCGAGAAGATCCAGGTGCTCATGGTCGTGCACCCGAAGGACATCACCGACAAGGCCCAGTTCGCCATCGATCAGTTCGTGCTCCGGGGCGGCAAGCTCATCGCCTTCCTCGACACGCAGTGCATCACCGACAACCGCAATCCCAACCCCATGGGACTGAATCTCGGGGGCGGATCGTCCCTGCCGAAGCTCCTCGAGAAGTGGGGGATCGGGCTGGATACCTCCAAGGTGGTGGCCGACCGGACCTTCAGCCGCGAACTCCAGGGGCGTGACGGGCGTCCGCAGCCCGTGCCGGCCTTCCTGTTCCTCAACGCCGACGGCGTGAACCGCGATGACGCGGTCACCGGCCAGAGCGACAACCTCTGGCTGCCCTTCGCCGGCGGATTCACCGGCAAACCGGCCGAGGGTCTGAGGGCCGATGTGCTGCTCAAGTCGTCCGAGGATTCCCAACTGGTGGACGGCATGACCTCGCAGTTCAACGGCTCCAAGATCCTCGACGAGTTCGCCCCGTCCCGGACCAACTACCCGCTGGCCCTGCGTCTGTCGGGCAAGTTCAAGACCGCCTTCCCCGACGGCAAGCCGGGAGCCACCAATGCGACCTCCCTCAAGGAGGCCAAGACCGACACCGTGGTGTATCTCTTCGGCGACGTCGACTTTCTGAACGACGCCTACTCCGTGGAGGTCAACCCGATGCTCGGCATGGCGATGCCCCGGAACGGCAATCTGGCCCTGGTGCAGAACCTGGTGGAGCAGGCCTCGGGTGACGTCAATCTGGTCGGAGCCCGCGGTCGTGCGTCGGTGAGCCGTCCGTTCACGGTCGTCCAGAAGATGGAGGCCGAGGCCCGGGCCCGCTATCAGGGCAAGATCGAGGGTCTCAACCGCAAGGTCGAGGAACTGCAGAGCAAGCTGAACGACGTCCAGATCAAGCAGGAGGGCAACACCTCCAAGATCATCCTCACCAAGGACCAGCAAGACGCCATCGCCAACTTCAAGAAGCAACAGGTCGATGCGCGTAAAGACCTCCGCAAGGAGCGCCGCAACCTCGATGTCGATGTCAAGAACCTCGAAAATCGGGTCAAATGGCTGAACATCGCCGCGATGCCCCTGCTGGTTTCGGCCGCCGGGATCGCTCTGGCCATCGCCCGCAAGAACCGCACGAACGCCAAATGAACACCAAGCAACTGGCCATCCTCGTCGCCGTCGGACTCGCCCTGGGCGGAGCCGGCCTCTATGTCCGCAACCAGCAGTCCGCCGGATACCGGCAGTCGTCGGCCCAACTCGGCGGCGCGCTGTTGGCCGGGTTGGACGCCTCGGCCCTCTCGGGCCTGCGCATCACCCAGGGAACCAATCAGCTCAACATCGTGAAATCCGGGAATGACTGGACGGTGAAGGAGCGCGGTGGCTATGCCGCCAATTTCGGTTCCATCCAGGACTTCGTCCGCAAGCTGGTCGACCTCAAGGCCACCCAACCGGTCCAGGTCGGCCCGTCGCGGTTGCCGATCCTCGAACTGGTCGCCCCGGACAAAGGCCCGGGAGTGCTGGTGGAGTTGCTGGGGCCCGACGGCAAGACGACCCGGTCGCTGCTCCTTGGCAAGAAGCACACCAAGGGCGGGCAGGATGACGGAGGCATGGGCGCCATGGGCGGCGCCTGGCCCATCGGCCGCTACGTCATGGTCGACAACAAGATCGAGACCGTGACCCTGGTCAACGAACCCCTGGCCAATGCCGAGCCCAAGGCCGATCAATGGCTCGAGAAGGACTGGTTCAAGGTGGAGCAACCCGTCTCGGTGACGGTCACTCATGCCGAGGGCACCAACAGCTTCGGTCTGACCCGGACCAACGAATTCTCCGAGTGGACCCTGACCGGCGCGAAATCCGAGGACAAGGTCGACTCCGCCAAGACGGGCCTCTTCAGCTCCTTGCTGAGCTCCCCGAGCTTCGACGACGTGCTCGTCGATCCGCAGCCGGCGGCCCTGGGACTCGACCACCCGATCGAGGCCAAGATCCGCACCGCCGGTGGTTGGACCTACACCGTCAAGGTGGGCAAGGCCCAGGAAGGCGATCGCTATCCCGTCCAGTTTGCCACCGAGGCCCAACTCCCGACGCAGCGGACTCCCGGCAAGGACGAAAAGAAGGAAGACGCCGAGAAGCTCGACAAGGAGTTCTCCGACAAGCTCAAGAAGCAGCAGGAGAAACTCAAAGCCGAGCAGGCCCGGGGCCGCTGGACCTACCTCGTGAGCAAGTGGACGATCGACCCGATCCTCAAGAAGCGCTCCGAACTCATGGTCGATCCGAAGAAGGATGAGGCCCCGGGCTCCCCGGATGCCGTGTCGTCTCCGGTGGGCTTGCCCAATTTCGGGCAGTGATCCGATCGGCCGCGTGACGTCCATCGACGCGAACGGGATACGGGTCTCGGATCAATTCCGAGACCCGCTGCCTTGATGTGAGCACCGCCGGATAGAGGGCGCGTGTCTCTGGACGGATTCCTGAATCCCTGATGCGGCGTTCCATCACCCGGGCGGTGGTGCGATGCCGATTCGCGGGCCGCACCGGGGTGAAGCGCCAGAGGTTTGTTGAGACCTCCCCCGAATACCCCGCCGAAATCGACGCGGTGCGGCGCGAGATCCCGGGACCTTTGCTCTGCACGATCGGCTCGATTGACCTTCCGCGCCTGCGCCATCGAGCGCCGGCTGACCGGACAACCTTCCAGGGCAGAGGAAACCCGAACTCTCCAGCACGCCACCCGGAGGTTCCCGGCGGGAATGGCGGTGGCATGATCCGAAGGCGGAACGGGACAAACCCCGTTCTGGCCAAAGAATCTTCCGCCCAGCAGGCCGCCCACGGCGGCCATGCCCTTCGCCCTGACCGCCTGACCGCAATCCGCGCCCTTGTCTGTCATGCGCCCGTGAACAGCCGCGGTGCTTTGACGATTTTTGATGACTTGGAATCCATCGGTTCAGTTTCGAGTATTCTTTGAAACCAAACCGATTGACTCCGGTTAGGTATTTGTATCCCCTTCTATTCAGATGCACCACCCTCACCCCCATTCCAGCCCCACCAGGCTTGCAGGCGCCGGCCTGCGGCTTCGGGTCTGGAACTGGGTCTGCCAGATCGCCTTGCTTGCGGCGACCGGGGGGTGGATGGAGGCGGCGGTGCTGGACGATGCCCAGTCCCGCCGATGGATCGCCCGCACACTGGGCATCCTCACCAACCACCACGAGTTCACCCGCTTGGAATTCCACGACGATGTGGATGCCGGCCAGAAGATCGCGAAGGCGCGCCAGGCCCATCCCGATCGCCATCCCGAGGGGTATTTCGCCAGCGGTTTCATCGCGGCGAGCCAATCCAACACCTTCTTCCTGCAGGAAGCCGAGATGACGCTCGATGGACGACTGGTTCCCTTGGAAGGAACCCCGATCTACGGAAAGTCCTACGATCACTATTGGATGCTTTCGCCGCCGATTCTGCGGATCACCTCCCTCCAGGACGGTGAGATCGAGGGCCAATCCAAGGTGTTCAAGGCATCGGTCATGGCTGGGGCCGTGCATGGCTTCCGCAAAGCGCTCTACCTCGGGATGGGCGAGTTGGTGGAGGGAGAAACACCGGTGGCCACAGGGTGGAATCGTTTCGAAACGCTCACCCCTCTGGGAGGCAAGATCACCGGGGTGTTGACCGTGACGAACGCCGTGGTCCGGATCGACTATCGCCTCGAGAAACACCCCACCTTCGAAGGCTGGGTGGAGTTGGACATCCCTTCCAGCGTCGACGCCCCCTTCCCCTCGCGCGTGGTCAATGGCTCGCTGCGCGATGGCAGCGTGTGGGGGCCGTTCGAGGGGCGCTATTTCAAGTTTGAACTCGGTCGCACGGCATTCCCCCCGCAATCACGTGGTTACGTGCCCAGCCAATTCTTCGACCCGGCCGATTCGGGAAGATCGAACAGCCTCCGAACCGTGGTGTATGGCCCGAAAGAGATCCGGATGATCGACCACGAGGGCGACCGGACTGTTTATCCTCGGCCCAAGCCCCCGGGCGATGCCAAGCCCAAGAGTTGGTTCTGGTTCGTGACCCTGTTCGCCACCGTCAACACGATCGGACTCGGTGGCTACGCCTATTTGTCCACTCGCGGTCAATTGAAATCCATCGTCAAACCATGAAAACGCCTAAACAACGCATCCTGTTGTTGGCCGTGTTGGGGGTGCTCAGCGGACCCGGCATGGGTGCCAACGACAACTCCGTCACCTGCTACATGAAGTACTTCATGTGCTGCAATGACATGAGACCCCTTTACTACAAATGCCTGACCCATTCGCTCGACCCGAAAAAGACGGGGGGAAACAAAGAGGTTTGGGTGGATGTCGAAGGGTATTCCAACAGCATGTATTCGAGGATGACCACCTCCACGGTCATCAAGCAGTACAAGAGCATTCTGCCGTATGAATTCCCGTGCACCTACAGCGGCAAAGGTCGCGACAAATGGGGCAATTGGTATGCGGCCTCGGCCTTGCGTCCCTGGATCCAGAGCGTCGAGGGCGAAACCGAAGGTCCTGAAGGCGAGTGCAGCCGATGACCCGAATGCCGCAACCGTTGGTCCGGGATCGGACACCAAACCCGTGCCGTTGAGGGGCTTCCCCACTCGGACCGAGGTTGATTGACGATCACCGCCGCTCCCATGACACGAGCCGTCCGACAGGATCAAATCCGACTTCCGTTCAAAAAACCCGATACGAACACCAAACACCCTATGAAACTCAATCATCGCCGCGCGATTGGAATCATGGCTGCGGCAACCCTGACCATCCCGTTGTTGCTGACGGCACAAGCCTCCGGGCCCACCACCTGTTGGGACAAATACTGGACCATCTGCAATGGTGGCAAGCCCACCCGGTCCATCACCACCACCTACACCTCGGCCAGCCTGACCAACAGCTGGGGAGGGTCCACCATCACCATCTCTCTTCCGAACGCCAAGTGTTCGGGGAATCCGGTGCCTCAAATGCGATACGGATCCACCTACAAGAACAAGATCCGCGGGTCGTTCGCCTGTGTCTATACGGGCAATGGAACCGACACCTACGGGAACTACTTCCAAGACGTGGTGGTCGTCCTCCGGGAAGATGGCGAGATGGACGGTGAAGGCGGAACTTGCAACTGACTCGGATCCCCGCCTCCACACACCGAGCCTGCAGCGTCCGTCCAAGGCATCGGACAGACAACCGAATCGACCTTCCAAACCCGGAATCACCATGACCGCATGGGATTCCGGGTTTTTTTAAGACATCGCACCGGGAGCCCGTCGCCCCGAACCGAGCATGAGCCGCCCTCTTTTTTCACGCACTCCCCCGCTCAGCGCGGTCACCCCGGTGGTTTTCATGGGACTGGCGCTCGGGCTCCGAGCCCTCGATGGCCTGGTGAGCGCGTTCGAGGTGAACGAGGGCATCGAATTGCTGAAGACGGGGGTCCTCATGCACGATCCCCAGTGGTTCCGAACCATGTGGGATGACCAACCGGGCACCCTGATGTGGATCCTGTCGTGGCTCTTCCGGTTGACCGGCCCCGATGTGGCCATCGGACGGTGGTGGGTGATCGGGGTGACTGCGGCTCTGCTCACCCTGCTGGCCCGCTCACTGGAGCATCGCACCGGGCGCGGAAGCAGCCTCGCCTTGGTGCCATTGCTCCTGGCCGATCCGACGGTCTTTCAACTCCTGGGCTCCGTGATGCTGGAACCTGCGAGCATTCCGTTCGCCTTGGCCGGAGCCCTGTGTTTCCAAAACCAGCTCCAGGCCCCGAGAGTCGCGGTGAGCCTGCTGGCCGGCATCACCACCGGCGTCGGTCTGGCGATCAAACTGACGGCCCTCTTGCCGGCCCAACTGGCAGGGTGGGCCTATCTGTTGGCGGTCTGGGAGGCCGGCCGCACGCATCCCGACCCCACCGCACGACGACGGCAACTCCACTGCCATGCGGCCCTCTATGCGGGCGGCGCTATGGCGATGTGCCTTCTGGCCTATCGACTGGGTGACTACGATTTCAGGATCCTGGGGCAATCGCATGTGGTGGGCGTGCTGGACTCCCAACCCTTCTGGCCGCAACTGCCCGGGGCATTCCGGACCTCCATCGGCGCCTGGGGAGTGGCCCTGCCCTGCGTCGCTCTGCTGCCGACGAGCCTCATCTTCTGCCGGATCAATCGGCGACTCAGCACCTGGATCCTGCCGTGGCTGGCCACCCTCGTATCCACCACGGTCGCCTTCTCGATCTATCCCTTCTGGCACAACTACTACGTGATCCACTTCGCGGTGCCCTTGGCGGCGATCGGGGCACCGACGATCGCACAACTCGCGCGCGCCGCGGTCCGGCGTGCGCCCCCGATCCGCCTCCTGCACCCGGCCTTGGGCTGTGCCGCGATCGCCGCCATGGCCTGGGTGATGTCGGACTCGCTGAGCCTGTTCGCCAAGCGATCGGGCGGAGAACGCGCCGAAGCCCTGCAGGAGATCCGGTCGCTGTTGACCGAATACCGATCCCAGGTGGGCACCGTGTTCGCCAGCACTCCACACACCTACCTCTTCGAGAGCGGGGTGCTGCCGGTCCGGGGGTTGGAGGTGGTGGTCGAAAAGCGACGCCAATGCGGACATCTCAGCCCCGAATCCGCCCTGGAGATCCTCCGGAGCGATCCCCCGGGAGCCATCATCACCGATCCGATGCGCACCGGACTCAGCATCTATTCTCCGTTCACCCGACCTTTTCTGGAATCGGGCTATGCCCTGATTCTGGAGAACGGGGTCGGAGAGGTCTGGATCCGCAACGACGTCGTGACCCAGACAGGCCTCACCCGACGACCCAACCGTGCTTCGCGACTCATCCAGGAGCTCCGACTGTGAAGACCCGGTTGAAACGATGAAAGAGTGGCCACGTTCCACACGAACGCAGTTGGGGCCCCTTTCTTGAGGGCGCGATGCCACTTCACCCCCTTCCAAGAACCACTCCCCACTCAACGACATCACCCCCACTCGTCCTCTATGAACCCGATGATCCACCGCATCACACACCCCATCCTCATGGCCTGCGGGGCCTGGGCCGGGGCGATCCTTCTGGCCACCGGTCTTGTCAGGGCCGAAGACACCTCCAGCGTCTGGGTCGCGCGCACCATGGCGCTGCTGACCAATCGACTCGAGTTCACCCGGCTCGAGTACTACCACAATCGGCAACTCGGCATCGAGAAGACCCGCCGTCGGGCGACGAATCCCGAGTGGACCCCCGAGGACATGCTCAGCTGGGGCGTGATCGCGGCCCGGCAGTCGGACACATTCTATGTCCAAGCGGCTTCCATGACCCAGGACGGCGAATTCGTTCCCAATCCCGAACTGAGGGTCAGCGGCCAGTCGCTCGATCACTATTGGTTCGCCGATGCGCACAAGATCGGCATCGCCACCCCGTCCGACGCCCAGAAGGACGGAGAAGCGGGCGACACGGCCGCCTTCGTGAAGAAGCATGCGGTGAGCGACCTCACCCTGACCCAACAAGCCCTCTTGCTCGGCATGAACGAGCTCTGTTCCGGCGGGCAACCGGTGGCGACGGCCTGGAATCGCTTCACCACATCGACTCCTCTGGGAGGCCGCGGAGAAGGCGTGGTTTCCGAGACGGCCGAAACCATCCGGATCGATTATTCGCTGGCCAATTTCGACATCCAATTCTGGGTCGAACTGGACAAACCCGCCGACCCCCGCGGACGGTTTCCCACCCGGGTGCGCCGCTATCGGAAGATCAACGGCAAGGTGGCCGGGCCCGATGAGGGCATCTACTACGCGTTCGACATAGGAACCACCAACTTCCCCAAGGGTTCCCGGGGCTATGTCCCCTCGATGTTCGTCGATCCCGATCAGGTGACGCCTCCGGGCGCGCCCCCGTTCTTCACCCTGATCTACAAGGCCGGAGAGATCTGGCAGGTCTCCCGGGACGGCAAGGATCGGATCTTCCCTCCGGCACGGGAACCCGGGCGGTCCGATTCGGGCTCGTGGAAGCTGAGCCTGGTGCTGTTCTTCGTGGCCAACGCGATCGGCATCCTCTGGTACCGCTCGACCTTGCGGGCCCGCACCGCCGACAGGCCGTGCTGAAGCTCGGTGGGGGGCGGCCGCGACAGAACCGTGGGCGCCCCCAACGCCAAGTCGGCTCAAAAGGGTTCAGACGGACGGACGCCCGCAGCCAGAAGGACAGCCCTCACGGCGACAATCGTCTCCGCGGAGGGCTTGAAGTTGCCGGGCCGATGCCCCTGGGCGATGGAGAGCGGGGTCCAACCGTGACGGTTCTTCCGGTTCCATATCTCGACCTTGGCACCTTGGTCGGCGAGGAACTGCACTACTTGGGGCAGGTTCTTGAGCGCCGCGGCATGCATCGCCGTGTCCCCGTTGGCATCGACCGCATTCACATCGGCACCCAGCTTCAGGAGCAACCGGGCCGCCTCGAGGACCTCGGATTCCTCCCCCGCCAGCTCGTTGGCCGCGTCGGATCCGACATGGATCCCGCAGGCGACGATGAGGGGCGTGGTCTGTTCGTCGTTGGCGATGGCGGGATCGGCCCCGAGCTCCAGCAACAACCGCATGAGGGCGACGTCGGAGGTCGCGGACGCGAGAAGGAAGGGTGTCGCGCCCTTCCGGCTGAATTGTCCCGGACTGCTCCTGCCCTGGGTCAGACACCGGTTCACGTCGGCCCCGCGCTTCACCAGTTCCCGCACGAAGCGCAGGCTGTCGATCCTTCCCAGCTCGGCCGGGGGTGGGGCCCCGTGGTCCTCGCCCTTGGGTGGTTTCCGGACCCAGGACATCCGGTGCAACGGAGTGACGCCGGACCGCTGGTCGTTCGGATCGGCACCGGCGTCCAGGAGATCGAGCGCGAGTTCGTAATGGCCATTCTCGATGGCGATGGCCAGCGCACTGGTCCCAGCGACCGGGCCTTTGGCCGCGGGCTTGAGCGGGCGCATCGCCTCGTTCACGTCGACTCCGGCTTGCAGAAGGAGGCGAACCACCTCCCTCCGACCGGCCCGGGCGGCGAAGAACAGGGGCGTGAATCCCGAATCGGGCAACGGGGTGCGGAAATCGGCGTTCGACCGGATCAGAAGACCGACCGCCTCGGCATGACCTTCGGCCGCGGCCCACATCAACGCGGTCTGACCGCGGCGTTCCTTCGCATCCACCCGGGCACCCCGGGCGAGCAGCGCCTTCACGGGTCCCGGTTTGCCGGTGCGGGCGGCCGTCATCAGCACGGTCTCCCCACCGCGGATCACCGTGTTCGGATCGGCGCCCCGCTCGAGGAGAAGCTCGACCATCGCGGTGTTCCCGTTCTGGCAGGCCAGTGAGAGGGGAGTGACGCCGAAACGGTTGGTGACCGAGACACGAGCGGATGCCAGCAGCCGGGCGGTCTGCAGATCGTCCCGGTGGGCCGCCCAATGCAGTGCGGTCATGCCATCGGCCTGGGGCGCATCCACGTCGGCGCGCCGTTTGAGGAGCGCGCGGATGGCTCCGTGGTCCGACCTCTCGGCGGCATCGGCGATCGGAGCCTCGACAGCCCGGGAGTCGAAGGCCGAAGCGAGGAGCACCCAGGCCCATCCGATGGCGAACCATCGCCGGGACAGGATCGACCCGGCGCCCGGACTCCGTTGTGGAGACGGCCGCTCCCTGGAAGGCGACAGGCGCATGGTCAAATGCCCAACGGTTGGAACAACCCGTCCACCGTGCCGTTGCTGTCGGCGAACGAGTCGAGAGGGACCCCGACCTTGTGGAGCAGGGTCAGGTGGAGATTGGCCAGCGGCGTCGGTTTCGCGTACCGGATGTGCCGCCCGCCCCTCATGCCGCCGGCCGCTCCACCGGCGACGATGATCGGAAGATTCGTGTGGTCGTGAATGTTCGGATCCCCGATGCCGCTGCCGTAGAGATAGAGCGAATGATCCAGCAGCGTGCCGTCCCCCTCGCGGGTGGCCTTCAGTTTCTGGAGAAACTCGGCGAAGAGCGACACGTGGAACGCGTTGATCTTCGACATGCGCTCGATCTTCGCCGGATCGTTGCCGTGGTGGGAAAGCGGATGGTGGGGATCGGGCACTCCGATCTCGGGGTAGGTGCGGTTGCTGGTCTCGCGCGCCAACTGGAAGGTGATGACCCGGGTCACGTCCCCCTGCAAAGCGAGCACCTGCAGATCGAACATGAGGCGGGCATGGTCGGCATACGCGGCGGGAACGCCGACGGGGCGGTCCAGATCCGGCAACGGATGATCTCGGGTGTCGGCCTCGGCTTTCTGGATGCGGCGCTCCACCTCGCGGACCGTCTCGAGGTATTGGGAGAGCCTTTCCCGGTCGCCGGCGCCAAGATCGCGTCGCAGTCGGCCGAGGTCTTCGGTGAACGAGTCGAGCAGGCTGGCCCGTCTCCGGAGCGCGGCACGGCGTTCGTCGAGGCTGCCTCCCTCCCCGAAGAGGCTCTCGAAGACGATGCGTGGATGCGCCTCGGCCGGCAGCGGGGTCGTGGGGGACGACCAGGAGAGGTTGTTCTGGTAGGCGCAGGAATACCCGTTGTCGCACTGGCCGACGACCTGGAGGTGGTCCATCGCCAACTCGAGGGACGGCAATTGGGTCCCCTGCCCGATGCGCTGGGCGGCGATTTGATCGACGGTGGTTCCCAGGTAGTAGTCGGTGCTCTCCGTCAGCTTGGCCTTGGCGGCGCTCAGGAAGGCGGAGTTGGAGGTCGCGTGGCTTCCGGGATAGGCGTTCTGGAGTTCCAGGTTGGAGATGATGCAGACCTTGTCGCGCACGGGCGCGAGCGAACCGAGGATCGGCGACAACCGGTCGAGCGTGTCTCCGGGCGGGGTCCAACGGGAGTTGTCGCACCCCATCGGCATGAAGACGAAGCCCAACCGACGCACGGGTTGCGCGGCCGTCCGGGCGAGCGGTGTCGCGGCGGGCACCATCGAATCGAGCAGCGGCAGGGCCAGGGTGGCGCCCATGCCACGCAGGAACGTGCGACGCGGGATGAACTTCTTCGTGATGACTCTCATGGTGTCCTCCTGTGGGTGAACGGGGTGCTCTGGACGATGCCGACGACGATCGATGAGAAGCGGTTCCCTTCGCGCCGGGCATCCCGGACGATCCGGCGGATGGCTGGCGCATCCTGCTCCCGGATCCCGCGTCCCAGCGCGAAGGTGAGCAGCTTCTCGGTCACCGTTCCGATGAAGAGATCGGGATGCTCGAGCAGGGCGTCCTCCAGACCGGTGACTCCGGTGAACCGGCTCCCATCGGGAAGCCCGCCGCTCGCATCGATGGGCAAACCGCTCTCGCTCAATCGCCAGCGGCCGATGGCGTCGAAATTCTCCAGCGCGAAACCCACCGGATCCATCAGGTCATGGCAACTCGCGCAGGCGGCATTCGCCCGGTGCGCGGACAACCGGGCGCGCATCGGCAGGGTTTCGGACACCGTGTTCTCCTTCAGGTTGGGGATGTTGGCGGGCGGCGGCGGGGGTGGGGTTCCCAGCAGGTTGCCCAGGACCCAATGACCCCGGAGCACCGGCGAGGTGCGCGTGGCGTACGAGGTCACCGTGAGCACGCTGCCTTGGCGCAGCAGTCCCCCGCGCTGGCTTCCGGGGCCGAGGTCCACGCGACGGAACCGGCTGCCGTGGACGTGGGGGATGCCGTAATGCTTGGCGAGCCGCTCGTTCAGGAACGTGTAGTCGCACCGGATCAGGTCCAAGACGGCACGGTCCTCGCGCAGGAGCGCCTCGAAGTGGAGCTCGGTCTCGCGTCGGAAGGCCTGGCGCAGGTTGTCGTCGAAGTCGGGGAACAGCCGGAGATCCGGCGTGAAGGAATCCAGGTTCCGCAGGTGGAGCCATTGCGCGGCGAAGTTCTCCACGAGACTGCCGGAACGCGGATCGGCCAGCATCCGGCGCACCTGCTTCTCCAGGACCTTCGGGCGATGCAGATCCCCGCGTTCGGCGGCCGCCAGAAGCTCCTCGTCCGGGATGCTGCTCCAGAGGAAGAACGACAGACGCGAGGCCAGTTCCACGTCGCTGATCCGATGGACCGTCGCCGGTGGCAGATCGACGGGGTCGCGCTCGATGCGGAAAAGGAACTCAGGACTGACAAGGACGGCACTGATGGCCGATCCGATCGCGGCCTCGAACCCGACGGTTTCCCGGGCCTCGCTGTAGAACCTCAGCGGCTTGACCAGGTCGGCCGCCACCACCGGCCGCCGGTAGGCCCTGCGCACGAAGTCGGAAAGGATGCGCTCGGCACAGGCTCGCTCCTCACCCGGGTGCTTCGGACGACTTGTGAACACCTTGCTGCGACCGGCCGCAGGGCCGGCTTCCTGCGACTCGTACGGACCGGTGACGGACACCTGGTAGACGGCCGGCGAGAGCCTGGGATGCCGGTGCATGTTGTAGCGCGCCTGGAACGGATCGCGTTGGGTCTCCACCAGCGAGGACGGATTCTTGATGAACGTCACACCGACCTCGTGGAGGCCCGCTGTCACCGGGATCCGGGCCTTCAGATGGGCATCCACCTTCTCGAAATCCCGGTCGCCCTTCGGTGGCCCCACCTGGAATCGCGCGGCGGTCCCTCGATCGAGCAGGACTTCAAGTTCATGGATCTCGTTCAGGCCCTCGACCACCTCGTTGCGGTCGCGAGTGAGTCGGATTTGGATCTCGTACTCGCCATCCCTTGGAAACGTGTGCCGGATCATCGCTCCGCCGCGCGTCCCGAGGGGAAGGCCCGCGACGTGTTCCTCCTGCGTGAGGTCCGGCTTCAAGCGATAGGTCTCGCCCGTGGGCCTCTGGATCGGCGCCCCCACGGCGATGCGACCGATCTTCTCGGCGGCGGAGAGGTAGCGGTTGAGCAGGGTCGGCGACAGATCGGCGCCGGTCATGTTGTCGAACCCGTGGCTCGCGTCGTCCTTCGGCAACAGCGTCGCCGCGTCGATCTCGACCCCGAGCAGATCCCGGATGGCGTTCCGATACTCGGTGCGGTTGAGCCGATGGAAGGCGCCGGGCCGTCCGGGATCCGGGTTCTTCGCCGCCACCTGATCCAGCGATGAAGCCAGGGTCGCCACGAGGCGTTCGAGTTCCCTCTCCGCGGGCCGGTCCTTGCCGACCGGGGGCATCTGCCGGGCCGCGAGTCTTCGGACGACGCGCTCCCATTCGACGGAGTGCTTCTGAAGGTCGTCCGACAGGATGCCACCGAGATCCAGGTCGCCCTTCTTGACGTCCCCGTCGTGACAATCGAGGCAGTACCGACCGACCGCGGCCTTCACCGGGGGTGGCAGTGGAACGGCCAACGCCGTCACCGCGAGGGTGGAGAGGACCAGGACGCATGATGCGACCTGCCGCACGAGTCCTGCGGTGGACCAACTTCGACCATGGGGAACGGGTCGGATCACGCTGTCTCGGAGGGTGTTCCTCCTCCTGCCACAGGACAAGCGTGAAGCCGAATGCGGGTCGCGGGCGATCCCCCGTGATCGAGGCGGGGAATGGACATCGGAAGCGGAAACACCAACGATGCAGGCGAATCCCTCACTGATCCCCAATCCCGCTGCAGGATCCCACCATGAACGCCTCGTTGATTCCGCTCATCGCCCTGACCCTCGCCTTGGAGTCCGGTTCGGCCGGCACCGCGGTCCGAATCGCAGGCTCGGGTACGGTCGGCTCCGATGGTGATGGCGGCCCCGCCCTGAAGGCCCGGTTGAACAATCCCTTCGGTGTGGTGAGGGGACCCGACCGAAGCCTCTGGTTCGCCGATTACGAGGCCCATGTCGTCCGCAGGATCGCACCCGACGGAACGATCACCACGGTCATCGGCAACGGCACCGCCGCCTATTCCGGCGACCAGGGTCCGGCCCGTAGCGCCTCACTGAACAAACCCCATGAACTGCGCTTCGATGCCGGCGGGAACCTCTTCATCAGCGATACCAGCAATCACGCCATCCGCCGTCATGATGCCAAGACGGGGATCATCACCACCGTCGCGGGCAACGGGCAGAAGGGGTACTCCGGCGACGGTGGACCCGCCGATCAGGCCCGCCTGAACCAACCGATCAGTCTGCAATTCAGTCCTGCTGGCGATCTCTACATCGCCGACATCGGCAATCACGTCCTGCGCCGGGTGGATCCGAAGACCCGGATCATCACCACCGTTGCCGGAACCGGCAAATCCGGTCCGACCCCGGACGGTTCTCCCATCCGGGGCACTCCCCTGAACGGGCCACGTTCACTCGATTTCGACGCCTCCGGAAACCTGTTCCTCATCAGCCGCGAAGGGAATCAACTGCTGCGGTTCGATTTCCGAACAGGGATCATCCGTCATGAAGCGGGCACGGGAACGGCTGGATACTCCGGGGACGGAGGCCCCGCCCGTGGGGCCACTCTCAATGGACCCAAGGGGATCTCCGTGGGCCCGGACGGCGACATCTATCTGGCCGACACGGAGAACCATGCCATCCGCAGATACGATGTCCAACGTGGCACGCTCGAAACGGTCGTCGGAACCGGCATCCAGGGCGACGGTCCGACCGGTGATCGTGGGGTGATCCGGTTGGCACGTCCCCACGGCATCCTCGTTGAAACCGATGGAACCCTGCTGATCGGTGACAGTGAAAATCACCGTATTCTGGCAGTAACCCCATCCCGAAAACCGTGAACGGGTTCCAGTGACCCTTCTTCAGGCCAGCGCTCAGGACAAGACGACACGGACGCCCCTTGGATCGCGCTCCAACGCTTCCGGGGATCCCGACGGCATGGAGGGCTTCCAAATGGAGGAGAACCCATGGAAAGATCGCGACATGGCCTCCCCCTGCTTCAAACCCCGGGCCGCCGCGGGACGGATTCTACCGGTGATTCTGGCGCTCTTGGGCTGGACGATCTCGGAACAGACGATGGCCACGGAGAGGCCGGCGAGTGCGGCTCCGATCGTGATCGGTGCGGCCAAAGCCGACCTCTCCCCCCGGTCACCGGTGCGGCTGATGGGCTATGCGGCCCGGGCCCAATCACCGGCACCCTCCCACGTGGCGCAGCGGTTGTTCGCGCGGGCCCTGGCGATCGGCGAAGGCGCCGAGGCCAGCGTGGTGGTCACGCTCGACAATTGCATCCTGCCCCGAGGTGTTTCTGAAACCATTCGCAACCGCCTGACTGAGACCGTCGGTCTCGACCGGAACCGGATCGCGCTGACCGTGACCCACACGCACAGCGCTCCCTGCCTGAGCGGTGCGGCTCCGAACATCTTCGCGCAACCGATCACCTCCGATGATCAGGCCCAGATCGACGCCTACACCCGGTTCTTCATCGATGCGACAGTGTCCGCCGTCCGAGAAGCCATGCAACGCCGCCGACCCGCACGGATGGCCTGGGGTCAGGGACGCGTGGATTTCGCCCAGAATCGACGGACACCCGGGGGCCCGGTGGATCTTTCCCTGCCCGTCCTGCGGGTCACCGCCGAGGATGGAACCCTGGTCGCCGTGCTCACGAGCTATGCCTGCCATTGCACCACCCTCAGCGGCGAGTTCAACGCCTCCCATGGCGATTGGGCCGGCGTGGCCGCCGCCGCCCTCGAAGAACGCCACCCCGGAGCGGTCGGCCTGGTCGCCATCGGCTGCGGTGCCGACGCCAATCCGGCACCCCGGGGAACCCTGGCCCTGACCGAGCAACACGGGCGCAGTCTGGCCACCGAGGTGGAACGGTTGATCGGCCTGCCGCTCGAACCCCTGTCCACGGCACCGCTTTGCCGCTTGGAGTCGGTGGAGATTCCCTTCCGGCCCCACTTCACCCGCCCGCAGTGGGAACAACGGGCCACCAACTCAGGCATCGTGGGCTTCCATGCACGCCGCTGGCTCGAACGCCTCGACCGGGGTGAGGCGCCCCGTCCTTCCCTGCCCTATCCCATCCAGACGTTCACGTTCTCGACCAACCTGGCGATGGTCTTCCTCGGCGGCGAAGTCGTCGTGGACTACGCCTTGAGACTGAAGTCCGAACTCGACCCGCGCCGACTGTGGATCCACGGCTACGCCAACGAAGTCCCGGGTTATATTCCCTCGCGGCGTATCCTCAAGGAGGGCGGTTACGAGGCGGAATCCTCGCTCTGGTATTACGACCAACCCCAGCAATTCGACCCGGTGCTGGAGGACCGGATCATCGACGCGGTCCACCGACAGTTGCCCCCGGCCTTCCAGGCCCCCAAACCGCGGGGCGAAATGACTGATCCCACGCCCGCGCACCGCGCGTTGGAGAGCTTCCGAGTGCCGGCAGGTTGGACCCTGGATCTGGTGGCCGGCGATGACCTGGTGCAGTCGCCGGTGGCCATCGACTTCGGAGCCGACGGGCGTCTGTGGGTCTGCGAAATGGCCGATTATCCGAACGGCTTGCGCGGAGGACTGGAGCCGGGAGGACGGGTCAAGGTGCTGACGGACACCGACGGCGACGGCCGCATGGACCGGGCAGCAGTCGTGGCCGACGGGCTGCCCTTCCCCACCGGTCTGATGGCCTGGAACGAGGGAGTCCTGGTGTGCGCCGCGCCGGAGGTCCGATGGATCCGCCCCGACCACGGCCCGGGAGAGGTGCTGCTGTCCGGCTTCGCCACCCACAACTTTCAGGCACGGGTCAATGGCCTGCGATGGGGCCTCGACGGCTGGGTATACGGTGCGGGTGGTCTCTTTGGTGGCCAGATCCATTCCCACCGGGCCGGCACCGATACCGACGCCCGACAGCGCGATTTTCGCTTCCGACCCGGATCGGGCGAATTCCAGGCGCTCCCGGGGGTCAGCCAGCAGGGACGCGTTCGAGATGATTTCGGGGAGTGGTTCGGCAACGACAACGGTTCTCTCCTCTGGCATTTCCCCCTGCCCGCCGAGGCTTCGGCCCTCGGGGTCGAGCCGGTCCAAGCACGCATGCCCAGCAACCGCGACGACAACCGGGTGTTTCCGATCAGCCGAACCGTTGAGCGATTCAACGACCCGCACACGGCCAACCATCTCACCAGCGCCTGTGCACCAGAAATCTATCGCGATAGCGCCATGGGAGCTGAACTCGCAGGCGACGTCTTCGTCTGCGAGCCGGTCCACAACCTGATCCGCCGGGCACGACTGTCCCGCGACGGGGTGACCTTCGCCGCCCGCCGTGTCGCCGAGGAATCCTCGCGGGAATTCCTCTCCAGTTCCGACTCCTGGTTCCGGCCGGTGGAAGTGCGGACCGGGACCGATGGAGCTCTTTGGGTGGTCGATATGCACCGCTTCGTCGTGGAACATCCCCGATGGATTCCTCCGGAGCGCCTGAAACAACTCGAGGTCCGGGCCGGGGCCGAGGGCGGCCGAATCTACCGGCTCCGACGCCAGGACGCGGCCGTGACGCCGCTCCCGCGGCTCAAGGGCCTTTCACCCAAGGCCCTGGCGCAGCGCCTCGGATCTCCCAACGGTCCGCTGCGCGATCTGGCACAGCGCGAATTGCTGTCGCTGCCCCCGGTCTCTTGGCGGCGTGCGTTGCCCGAGGTGACCTCTCTCGCGTCGGAACCCCGCAGCCCGGCGGTCCGCGCCCAGGCCTTGTCGTTGTTGGCCCTGCGGGGAGGGTTGACCGAGCCGCTGTTGGCATCGGCGCTGCGTTCGAAGCATCCCGGCCTGATCTCGGTGGCCCTCGGTTGGATGCCGTCGGGCGCGGAGGGAAACCGCCTGCTCACCCTCCATGGAGAGGCTCTCGACCACGACCCGGCCCTGCGATTCCACCGCTCCTTGGCCCTGTCCCGGGGCGATGCCGCCGCGATGCTCCCCCTGGTGCAACAACTCTCGCGCTGGCCCGACGATCCGTGGATGCGGGTCGGCGCCCTCGCTGCCGCCCGACGAAAACCCGACGCCTTCCTCGCCGCCCTGTCCCGCGCCCCGGAACTCCTCCTGCATCGGGGCAGCCTGATGACGGAGTTGCTGACCGTCTGGGATCACCCCGCAGCCATCGCCACGGCCGAACGCTGCCTGGTCCTTCTGGATCGGACCGGAGCGGCCGATGATCCTCTCCGACTGTCATGGTGGATGGCCGCCGAAGCCTTCAAGACCCCGTCTCGGACCCTGGACGCTCTGCGCCAGCGCTGGAGGAAATCGCTCTCGGTCCAACTGCCCGAATCACTGCGAAACTCCGACATTCCCGAACGCATCCGAATCGCCGCCGTTCGCCTCCGGATCGCTCAACTTCAAGCGGCGGGCCGGCCCCCCTCCGAGGCGGTCGCTTTTCTTCGAACGCCACTCTCACCGCCCATAAGAAAGGCCCTCTTGGATGGCCTGCAACAGTGGGGGCATCCCGAAATCGGAACAGCGATTCTGGAAGGATGGCGGTCGCTGCGTGAAGCCGACCGCCGGGACCGATTGGGACTGTTGCTGGGAAGACCCGACTGGATTCCCGGGCTCTTGACGGCCATCGAACAGGGCACCGTTTCCGCATCGGACTTCTCACCGACCCAGATCGCAGGACTGCGCCAGCACCGCGATGCAACGCTTCGCTCCCGAGCCTCGAACGTGCTGCCTCCTTCCGCTCCGGAATCCGCCGCGTTGCTGAAGCGCTTTGCGGCCGCCGAGAAACTGCAGGGCGATCCAATCCGAGGGCGAGGGTTGTTCGAGGAACGGTGTTCTTCCTGTCATACCGTCCGGGGTCATGGACCCGCGGTAGGGCCGGACCTCGCCTCGTTTGCGACCAAACCCTTCGACGCTTTCCTGATGGCGATCGTCGATCCGAACGCCGCGGTGGATCCGCGGCATTCGGCCCTCACCGTGGCACTGGCCGACGGGCGCGAGTGGACCGGCGTCGTCAGCGAATCCTCGACCACCCGACTCACCCTGCTTCTGCCAGGGGGGCAAGAGGAAGTGATCCCGAAGGACTCTCTCCGCAGCCAGACGCCCCTGGGCCGATCGCTCATGCCCGAGGGCCTCACCGAAGGGTGGACGCCTCAGTCCATGGCCGATCTGTGGGCCTGGATCCGGCATAAATGATCGGCGCATCCATTCCACCACCTCCCGGGCGATGATTCGAACGAATCCATCGACACCGGCAGGGCCACCCCCGCCTTCGGTGCTGGAATCGCGGCGGCTGATCCGCCATTATCCGACCTTTCGATGATCCTGCCCCAACTGCTATGGCGTTTCGTCCACCATCGCGACGATCCGGAATTCTACCGGATGCAGGCGCTGGATGCGATCGCCTGGATTGAAGAGAGCGGCATCCCCGTCGGCCCTGGAATCCGGGTTCTGGATCTGGGCTGCGGCCATGGAGTCTTCGGGGGAGAACTCCTGCGTCGGGGTTGCTCCGTGACCTTCGCCGATGAGCAGAACCAACTGCTTCCCGAATTCCGCGCCTGCCCCTTCCTGAGCGTGAACCTCGACAAGGACTCGCTGGATCGGCTGGGGCACTACGACCTGGTGATTTGTTCCAATGTGCTCGAGCACCTCTCCCGGCCGGAATCCTTCCTGTCACGGGCCGACCAACTGCTCGCCCCAGGGGGGCGCTTCTACCTGAGCTGGACCAATTGGCTGTCGCCCTGGGGAGGACATGAGTTCTCGCCCTGGCATTATCTGGGGCCCCGCCTCGGGCCGGCCATCCACGACCTGCTGGGAAAACCCCGATTCCATCGACCGGGACTGAACCTCTTCGTGACCTCCATCGGCCACATTCTCGGCCATCTGCAGGACCAAACCGCCCTGTCGGTCACCCGGCGGGCACCTCGTTATTACCCGGAGTTCTGGTTTCTGGTGCATGTGCCGGTGATCCGCGAATTCCTGTCCTGGAACTGCGCCCTACTCCTCAAGGCCCGGGGTGCTTCGCTGATGAAGCCTTCCGAGGCGACCCACACCCCCACCGCGTGACTCGCCCCATGAACCCCCCGACCGCCTCCAGTGTCCGCCGTCTCAACGTGGGCTGCGGCCTCGATATCCGTGACGGCTGGGTCAACCTCGATTCGGTCGACTACGGAGGCAACCAACTCTGCGACCTCAACCAGTACCCCTGGCCCTTCCCGGACAATCACTTCGACGAGGTGTACGCCTCGCACATCCTGGAACACATGGGCAATTTCAACGCGGTGGTCACCGAATTGTGGCGGGTGTGCCGCCCCGGGGCGATCATCACCGTCAAGGTCCCATTCTTCCTGAGCACCAAGTTCTATTCGGAACCCGATCACCGGATCCCCTTCGGCATCCGATCCTTCGACAATTACGAAGACATCACCGGCCGACGGTTGAAGTTCTACGAGCAGTGGAAACTGGGGCACCGGACCAACTACGGCAGCAAGGCCCGGTTCGTGGTGGAGTCCAAGCGGTTCCACTTCTCCAACTTCGCCCTGCTCCGCTGGCTCAATGGCCTCATCAATCTGGAACCGGTGATCTTCGAGCGGTTCTTCGCGACGCTCCTCACCCCGGAGGAAGTGCATTTCAGGCTGAGGGTTTCCAAGGGCTGAACGAGGGCCGAACGACGGCCGAACGAGGGGCAAAACAGCCGATCGGCCCGCACTGCCGTTCGGAGCGGCGGTGATGGCAGGAATCCCGGTTCGACACCCCGGTCTCCTTCGGGCTACCTTGTCACTTTATGTTCGAAGTCACCCGGTCCCATCTGGACGCGATCACGTCCAAGCTCGGACAACTGCGCCGGTTCATCGACCTCCCGGAGGCCACCAAGCGCCTGGCCGAGTATGAGGCGCAGATGGCTTCCGACTCCTTCTGGAGCAATCAGGAGACGGCCAAGAAGATCATCGAAGAGACCAACGTCCTGAAGAAGAAGGCCGAACCGCTGATCAGCTTCGGCAAACGGGCCGACGATGTGCTGGTGCTGCTCGAACTCGGCGAGGCCGAGCCCCAGGCCGGTCAGGATGCCGTCCAGGTCGAGGCCGACGCCGAGTTGGCCAAGCTCGACCGCGAGATCGAGTCCTACGAACTGGAGGTGCTGCTGACCGGCCCGCACGATCGCCGCAGCGCGATCTTCAGCGTGCAGGCCGGCGCCGGCGGCACCGAGGCCCAGGATTGGGCCCAGATGCTCTCCCGCATGTACGAGCGGTGGTTCGAGAGCCGCGGTTGGGAGTTCGAATCCACCGATGCCCTGCCGGGCGAGCAGGCCGGGCTCAAGAGCGTCACCTACCGGGTCACGGGCCACAATGCGTATGGATTCTGCAAAGCCGAACGCGGCGTGCATCGCTTGGTCCGCATCTCCCCGTTCGACTCCAACAAGCGTCGCCACACCAGTTTCGCCAGCGTGGACGTGATCGCCGAGATCGACGACATCTCCGAGAGCGACATCGTGATCCCCAAGAGCGAGATTCAGCGCGACACCTTCCGCTCGGGCGGCAAGGGCGGACAGAACGTCAACAAGGTGGAAACGGCCGTCCGCCTGACCCACATCCCCACCGGATTGGTCGCGGCCTCCCAGGCCCAGCGCAGTCAGGCCCAGAACGAGGCCACGGCGATGACCATGCTGATCTCGAAGCTCTTCGCGCTGAAGCTCGACCAGGCCAAGTCCGACATGGACAAGTTCTACGGCGAAAAGGGCAGCGTGAGCTGGGGCAACCAGATCCGCAGCTACGTCTTCCAGCCCTACCGCATGGTCAAAGACCTGCGCACCGGCGTTCAAACCAGCGACGTGCAGGGGGTGATGGACGGGGCGCTCGATCCGTTCGTCAACGGGTGGCTGCGCGGCGGATGCCCCATGAAGCGCATGCAGGGCGTCAGCGACGACGACGAATAACCCGACCGCGATCCCGGCTCAACGGTGGCCGACGGCCAGCAGGGTCTCCAGGCAGGGCTCCTGCTCTTCGCGGGCCACCTTGGTGATCTCGATGTCGGAGAATCCGGCCGACTCCAGCCAGCGGTGGAGGTCGCTTTCGGCGAACCCCAACCAGCGGTCGCCATACAACTCGCGCGCCTGCACGAACCGGTGCTTCACCAGGTCGAGGATCATCACCCGCCCTCCCGGGCGCAGGATCTTCGCGGCCGCCTGAAGGGCCTTGGCGGGATCTTCGGCGTGATGCAGGGCTTGGCTGAGGATGGCCAGATCGACCGAGCCGGGCTCGATGGGCGGGTTCTGAAGGTCGCCCTGTCGGAACTCCAGATTGGACAACCCGTTCTGCCGGGCCTTCTTGGCGCCGAACTGGACCATCTTCTCGGAATTGTCGACGGCGATCACCCTGCGGCAACGGCGCGCGAGCAACTCGGCCAAGAGTCCCTCGCCGGAACCCAGATCGGCCACGTCGATGGCGGGCAGCATCCGCAGCAGGAGATGTCCGAAAGCCTGCCAGGAACGCCCGGGACCGTAGCTGCGGTCGAACCGACCGGCCACCTGGTTGAAATACACCTGCGCCTGCTCCTCACGACGGGCCAGCACCCGCCGGAGGTTGAGCTGATCACCCTCGTGTTCCGGCAACTCCTTGGCCCCCTGCATCGCCAAGCGCGTGAACTCCCGCACCTGCACATCGGCCTGAGGATTGAGGCGGCAGAAGGTCCGTTTGCCCTCCCGCCGCGACAACACCAACCCGGTTTCCGACAACAGGCTCAAGTGGGTCGATACCCGGGACTGCCCCAGGCTGGTGATCTCCTGGATCTCATTGACCGGCAACTCCTCGCTCTCGAGCAGGGCGACGATCCTCAAGCGGGTCGGATCGGCCAGGGCTCGCAGGGATCGGAGGATGGGCGTCATGTTCGGGGAGGACCGGCCCGGCGATTCAAGCGCCAGTCCGGCCGCAGAACAAGCCTCTTGGGCCACGAGTCCTGCCTTGTCGCGACGCGGGGAGGTCGCATAGGGTTTTTCTAACGTTCCTAAAACCCCGCCGCCCTTTTACGCCCAATCCATGAACTCCGGAGTCCGCTTCAAACTGTTCCTCATGATGGTGCTCGAATTCTTCATCTGGGGAGCCTGGCTGCCCTTGATCTTCGGGTACCTGCCGAGCCTGGGGTTCACGCCCAGCCAGCAGTCGTGGATTCTCAACGCCTTCCCCATCGCCTCCATCGTGGGCATGTTCTTCAGCAATGAATGGGCCGATCGGAAGTTCTCGGCCGAGAAGTTCCTCGCCTTCTCCCACCTGGTCGGCGGTCTGGCGATCCTCGGTTGCGGCTTCACCAAGGATTTCACCCCGTTCTTCGTGCTGATGCTGGTGCACTGCCTCCTGTACGTGCCCACCATCTCCATCACCAACTCCATCGCCTTCGCCAACATGAAGGACGCGTCGAAGGAGTTCGGTATCGTCCGCATGGGCGGCACCATCGGCTGGATCCTCGCCGCCTGGCCCTTCACCTTCATCTTCGTCAACTGGGATGCCGTCAATGCCGCCCATCCCGCGGGGGCCGTGAAATGGCTCGAGGCCGTGTTCAGCAACCCGCTCACCGGTGACGCCGCCAAGGCCGCCACCAAGTGGACCTACATCGTCGCCGGCCTCGCCTCCCTGGCCCTCGCCGGCTTCAGCTTCCTCCTGCCGCACACCCCGCCGAAGAAGGTCGCCGCCGGCGCCGCGGGCGGTCAGTCCGCCGCCTGGGTGCAGGCCCTCAGCCTGCTCAAGCAACCCTTCGTGCTCGTGCTGTGGTTGGTGACCCTCGTCGATTCCTTCGTCCACAACTGCTACTTCAACTGGACCGGCACCTTCCTGGGCACCGCCAAGGCCGACGGCGGCGTGGGCATCGCGGCCCCGTGGATCACCCCGATCATGAGCATCGGCCAGATCGCCGAGATCCTCACGATGTTCGTGCTGGGAACCACCCTGAAGAAGTTCGGTTGGCGGACCACGATGATCGTGGGCATTCTCGGCCATGCGGCCCGGTTCGCGGTGTACTCGTTCGTGCCGGACAGCGCCGGGGCCATCATCCTCATCCAGGTGCTGCACGGCATCTGCTACGCGTTCTTCTTCGCCACGGTGTACATCTTCGTGGACGCCTACTTCCCGAAGGACATCCGTTCCAGCGCCCAGGGCCTCTTCAACCTCCAGATCCTCGGCATCGGCGCCCTGATCGCCAATTCCATCTGCCCCTGGCTGATGCAATCGGTCTACACGGCCAACAAGCTGGTCAACTTCAAGGGCCTCTTCCAGGTGCCCTTGTTCGCCGCCTCGGCCGCCGCGGTGGCGCTGGCGCTGTTCTTCCACCCGCCGAAGAACGTGGCCGCTTCGGCCTCGGGCGGTTCGGCCCCGGCCCACTGATCCCCACCGGTCTGTGCCCTCCCTCGTCATGAATCGCCGGCAATTCCTCGGTCAGGCATCGATGGCCTCCGCTCTGGCCGCCACGGGGTGTTCCCTGTGGCCGGCCCGGGAGAAGGACCGTTCCTTCCAGATCAGCCTGGCCGAGTGGTCGTACCACAAGGCGCTCTTCGGCAAGAAGATGACCCACATGGACCTCCCCATCGTGGCTCGTCGGACGCACGACCTGGACGGCATCGAACTGGTCAACCAGTTCTTCAAAGACCAGGTCAAGGACACGGGCTACCTGAAGGAGTTCAAGGATCGCGCCGACAGCGAGGGGGTCCGCTGTGTGCTGATCATGTGTGACGGCGAGGGAGCCCTCGGGGACCCGGATGCGGCCAAACGGAAACAGGCGGTCGAGAACCACCGCAAGTGGGCCGAGGCC
>JACCEB010745199.1_pt1 | contig 40400 bp, 33 predicted proteins | sample 7454761 | NCBI WGS metagenome assembly JACCEB01 (sample SAMN15323454, study PRJNA562643) | freshwater metagenome | isolation source: river surface water | place: USA:Blue River Watershed | collected 2017-08-18
TATCATTTTTATTATTATTATTATTAATATTGTCTTTTTCTTTATTTATATTAGTATTATTTTCTTTATTAATATTAATATTTTTATTATTATTATCAAAATTAATATTATTTGTTAAATTATTTAAAGATGTATTATCATTATAAAAATTATTTTTATTTTTATTTTTTAAAAACCATGGTGTAAAAATAAATTTACAACAAATATTATGAATTTTAATTTTTTCAATACTTGGTAAAATATTTTTATTTAATAAAATACTATATAAATTATCAAAACTTAAACTTATTTCTTTAATGAGATTATAAAATAATATAAAAGAATGAATTTTTTTCATTTCATTTTTTTTCTTTAGAAAATTTATTTTAAAATTTATATTTTTTTTATTATTTTCAATTAATAAATAAATATCATTATTAAAATCATTATTATAATCATTATTATCAATATTATTTATATCTTTATAATTATTATATAATAATTCAGTTATTATTAAATAAGTTAAATAATATTGAATATAAAAATACAAAATAAAACTTAAAATATTAAAAAATTCATTATCTAAAATTTTATTATTATTAATTTCATTTTTTAAAATATCATTATAGTTTTTATAAAAATAATCTTGAATGATTTTTTTATCTTCTTTATTAAAATTAAAAATATGATTCAATAATAATATTATATCAGATAGATTAATAATATTATCTAATATTTTATTTTTTATATTTTCAATAATTAATTTTTTATTTTTAATTTTAATTAATTCATTAAAATATTTAAAAAAATATGGTTTTTGTATATAATCATTAATTGGTAAATTTTCATAATCTATTCTATCTAAAGTATCAATATATAAATCAATTGTATTTTTCCATTCTTTAAAAAAAATATAATTTTTTTCATCTTTATTATTTTTTAAAAAAATAAACATCTATTTTATTATCTAATTTTCATATTTTTTTTTTATTTTAATAATAACTAATATAAATAATAATCAATACATTTAATTATAATTTAATTATTAAATTATATTTATTTAAAAAAAATATAAGAATATATTATTAGAATAAATAATAATGTCAAATTTTATTGATAATTTACATCCCTCAATTATAAAGACCAATGATGATAATGAATTGTTATTACAAAAAGATAAAAATAGATTTGTGATGTTTCCTATAAAATATAATGATATATATGAAATGTATTTAAAAGCACAGGCAACATTTTGGACAGCAGAAGAGATTGATTTATCTAATGATGAAGGTGATTGGAAAAAATTAAATGAAAATGAAAAATATTTTATAAAAAATATTATAGGTTTTTTTGCAGGTAGTGATGGAATTGTAAATGAAAATTTAGCAAATCGTTTTCAAAGAGAAATAGAAATCCCAGAGGCAAGAGCTTTTTATACTTATCAAAGTTATAATGAAACAATTCATTCAATAACTTATTCTTTATTAATTGATACTTATATTAAAGATAATGAAGAAAAAAATAAAATATTAAATTCTATTGAAAATATACCATGTGTAGCAGAAAAAGCAAATTGGGCATACAAATGGATTGAAAATAAAGAAGTATCATTTGCAACACGTTTAATTGCTTTTGCAATAGTTGAAGGTATATTTTTTTCAGGAAGTTTCTGTGCTATTTATTGGTTAAAGAAAAGAGGTTTAATGCCTGGATTAACTTTTAGCAATGAATTAATTAGTCGTGATGAAGGTCTTCATTGTGAATTTGCAACTTTATTATATTCAAAAATAAAAAATAGAGTATTTCAAGATGTTGTGTATCAAATTATAGATGATGCAGTAAATATAGAAAAAAGATTTATAACTGAATCTTTACCATGTGCATTAATAGGAATGAATAAAGATATGATGTGTCAATATATTGAATTTGTTGCAGATAGATTATTATCACAATTAGATTATGAAAAAAAATATAATGTGGAAAATCCATTTGAATTTATGGAATTGATATCTTTAAGACCTAAAACAAACTTCTTTGAGAAAAAAGTAGGTGAATATACCAAATCAACAATATCAAAAACAACAACAGAGATTGAAGTAAGTGATGACTTTTAAATTTTAAATTTATTATTATTTTATAATTTTTATATTATTTATTTATAGATTTATAAATAAAATTATGAAAACAAATTTTTCTTTTAATCAAGATTTATTTATTTTTTATATAATAGGAGTGTGTTTTTTAATATGGAGAACACATGATATAACAAATATAACTTTACAAAAAAATGATTTTCAATATCATTCTGATTTTCATTTAAGTTTATTATTTTTTGGAAGTTTATTAGTCTTTATATACGCAACATATCACAAAATATGGCCTCTTTCTCTATTAACTTTGATAAATATTTATCAAGCCTGTATTTTTTATTATAAAATTCATTTTGAATTAAAAAAATAAAATAATATTTTTTATATTAATTTATCATAATTTTTATGATAAAAAATAAAATTAAAAATTAAAAATTAAAAATTAAATATTTATTTATTTATTTGCGAGTTGAACGTTTAGTTTTTTTTGATTTTTTAGTTGATTTCTTTGATTTCTTAGCTTTAGATTTAGATTTTCTCTTCTTTTTACCTCCATCTTGACTGTTATTATCTTCTTCATCTTCATCGTCATTTTCTTCATCTTCATCATCTTCATCTTCATCATTTTCGTCATCAGCACCACCACGTTTAGATTTCTTTGATTTTTTAGTTTTCTTGGCTTTCTTTTTCTTTTTTCCTCCATCTTGTTCATCATTATCTTCATCATTTTTATCACCACCCTTCTTCTTTTTAGTATAAGTCTTTCCTGCAATCTTTAAGATTTCCTTAAATTTTTTGTCAGGATGTTGTTTCATGGTTTCCTTAACATGGTTTAACCAAGGGTTAGGGACTTTACCACGTTTATCACCAGATTTTTTGGCTTTTTTACCACCGTCCATTTTAGGTACTTGAGGTTGTTCCATTTTCTTTCTTATATTTGTAACTTAGAAAAAAAGTTTTAATTAACAAAAAATAAAACGAATATAAATAATAAATAATAAAAAAATAATTTAAAATAAAATTAAATTATTTAGAATAAAAAAATCTTCTTAATATTTTAATTTTTATACTGATTTAATTTTTGTTGAAAAATGAATTTTATATGTTTCACCATTTTTTAATTTAACTTCTATTGGATTTTGTAAATATTCTCTTGATAATTCATAATTATATATTTTATCATTATTACTATTTTTTGTTATTTCCTTAATACCAAATACCATTTTTTCTTGATTCATTATAAATTTTCCTTCAAGTATTTTACTTTCATATATAGAATTAGCTGCTTTTCTTGCTGCTTCATATGGTGTTTTACCATAAAAATTACCATACTTATCATTTTGTTCTATTAATTCACCTTTATGTCTTCTAAATTCTAATAATGGTTCATTTAAAATAAAATGTCTTTTTCCTTCATGTCTTTTCTTTTTTTTATCATAATTAGTAGTATTATTAGTTATGCTATTTATAACTAAAGAATTTTCTTTTATATTTTCTTCCATTTTTATTTTTATATATAAATATTTTATTATATATAAATTTAATTCTAAAAATTAATAAATTAATAAATTATTATTTTATATATTAAAAAAAATTAATCTAATATAATTAATTTTTTTTATAATTATTTTCATTAGAACTATTCTCTTGAGAATTTTCATTATAAATTATATTATTATAATGTTTATTTTTCTTACTTAAAGCACGTTGTTCATTAAAAAAAATATATTTATCAATATATCCATTTTTAATTGTTTGTGTAAGTTTATCCCATTTTTCTTCTTTCATTACTCTTGTTAATTTTTTCCATTCATTAATTTCAAAAACTAATGGTTCTTCTATTATTTCATGTAAAGCAATCTTACCTTCTTCAGTTACTTTTCCATACGGTCTAATAAATGATTCCTTAAGTTGTATTTTATCTAATAATTCTTTATTATTAATTTTTCCTTCCTTAAAATCATTTAATAAATGATTTAATTCTTGATAAGCACTTTTAATTTTAGGTCTATTTTCCATTTTCCAAGAGGTGAATCTTTTTCACTTATTATTAATAATATATTTTTTTTATATTTTAATTTATCAATTTTAAATTTATATTTTTTTTTATATTAAATTAAGTACTTAAAGAAAATAAAAAGAAATTAAAAATAAATAAAAATAAAAAAATAAAAAATGTATTTAAAATAATTAATTATATAAAATATAATATAAAATATAACTAAATAAAAATGGAAAATTTACCACTACAATATAAATTTGAAAATTTTATAATATTTATATGTAATGATTTAAAAATAATAAATAATAAAATAAATGATTATTTGAAAAATAGATTTGAAAATATAACATTAATAAGATATTTAAAACCAAATAATGAAAAATATATTATAGAAGAAAATAATTTTAATTTTTATCAAGAATATTTTGATGAATTAAATGAAGAAGAATTTATAAAAAAAACAAAATATATAATAAATTTGGAAAATGAAGATATAAAAGAATCAATAGAAATTTTAATAAATAAATATAATATAAAAGTTTATGAATATAAAGAATGGGATGATATAAAATTTGAAGAAATGTTAAATGAAAGTTTTGAAATAAATAATGAAAAAAGAAAAAAAATAAAAGAAGATAGAAAAAATGAAAATTATGAGAATAAAGAAATAAATAATAATAATTTAAATAAGTTTTCTATTCAAAAAGAAATAGAAACTAATATAATTAAAAAGATTGATAAAAATGATAAAATTAATTTAATAACTTATGTAAGAAAAATTGATAATGAAATTATATATAATATGCAGTTTAAATGTATATTAGAAAATTATAAAAATAAAAATGTTCAAAATATTTTAGTAATGGGAAATGATGTTGAAACTTATTTTTCAAAAATACATTTTGAAAAGATTGAAAATAAAAAAATAATATTAGTAAATGATGACGATGATAATATAACCTTTAAAGATTTATTTGTTTTATCAAATGAATTATTTTCTAATAAATTAGTTATGCTTATTAGATCAGATATTATTTTATTAAATAATCCGGATTGGGAAAATTTACATTTAGAATTTTATTTAGATACAAAAAAAATGTATTGTTTAACAAGAATAGAAAGAGATTATAATGGTAGATTTATAAGAATACCACCTAATCAAAATTTATTTGGAGGTGTCGAACAAGATGGATGGATATTTAAAACACCAATAGATATACATAGAAATGTAAATAAAGGTAGTATAGAAAATCATGATTTTTATGAAAAATTCAGTGAATTATTTATGAATAAATATATGATAGAAAATAATTATGAATTAATAAATAATGTCCATAATTATAAAATAATAAGAATAACACCACATCAAGATTTAAGAATTCGTGATTATATTAAACCTCCTAAACAACCAATACATAAAGAAGATTTTTATTTTTTACCAGAAAAAACAATGATAGATAATTTAACAATAGAACAATGGTTTGATTTTTGTCAAGTTGATGAAGAAGAAAAATATAAATGGAAAGTAGAAATAATGAATAGAAGTCTTAAAAATAAAATAAATATAATTTAAATAAATAATTAAATTTGCGTGATAGGATATTTTTTATAAAAAAATGAAAAATAAAATATCATATATAAAATACCACCTAATAAAATACCTATAAAATTAAAAAAAAGATTATTTTTTACAATATTATTTTCACTTTTAAATGTGGAAATACCTTTTTCTAAAATTTTTTTTGATAAATTTGAAAAAAATGAACTTGTAGCTAAAATTAATGTTGTGAAAAGAATAGATTGAAAGGCTAATATATTTTCATAATTTTCTTTTTTTTTTTGTATATCAATAATATTTTTTAAAAAATAAGTATTATATAATATTTTTTCAAAATATTTTGCTAAGTTTTCTTTTATATAATATTGAAAATAATTATATGAAAAACTTAATATTATAAAAGGTAATAAAGCAAAAAAAAATAATAAATAAGTATTTTTTATTTTAAAATATCCTTGTTTTTCATTTATCAAAAATAAATAAAGTAAAAAAGATGTGACAATTAAAAAAATAAAAATAATAAATAATTGTTTTATAAATTGATTTTTTAAAAAATCTAAATTAAAATTATTTAAATCTAATAAAGGTTGTTTATTTAATAAATCCATAATATTATTTTAATCTCTATTATACTTTTAGAATATTTTTAGAATTTATATTTTTATATAATAGAGAATAAAACTTAAAAATGAGTGAATTTAATAAAAGATTAATATATGTTTTATTTATTATAACATTTTTAATAATTATTTTTACATATTTATCAATACCAAAAAATAATATAACAAAATATATATATTCAAAAAAAATAATTAAGGATGAATCTAATATACCTAGTTATAAATCAAATCAAGAAAAATATTTAAAAAAAAATTGTAGTGAATTGTGTGATAAAAATATTTGTACTAATTTTCAAATTCAACAAAAAAAATATAATATGTGTAAATATTGTGAATCAAAAGGATTATGTTATCAACCTTTTAATGGTCAATGTTTTAAATGTAAAAGTTTAAAATCGTGTGAAGAAACGTATGGATGTGAAGGTAATGGACCAATTGATCCATTTAAAAAAGAATGTAGTGAATGTTGGCCTAAATTTATATAAATAATATATATATATATATTAATTTATAATTTATTTTTAATTATTAGAGAATATTTACAAACAAATGAAAACATTATTAAAAAATAATAATATGACTTATATATACATATTTTTAGCTTTTATAATTTTATTTATTTTATTATTCATATTTTATTATGATTATATAAATAAAAATAAAAATAAAAAATTAAAAGAAAATTTTGATTTACAAAAATGGCAAGAAAGATTAAAAAAAAACTTATTTAATGGAGTTGCTACTTTATTAACAGTACCTCCTGAAGAAGTTAAAACTGAAGATTGTTCATCTAAATGTGATCAAAAAGATTGTATAATAATGGAAAATATGAAAAAAAATCTAACTGAATGTATTGAATGTCATAAAAATCCCAAAAAATGTTTTAGAAAATCAGTAATTGGAGGAAATTGTGATGACTGTTTACCAGAAGAAAAACAAATAGATTGTAGTAATACTAGAGAATTTGGATGCGTACCACCTCATAATATTTATAGTTATAATGGTACTTTACCTTATTTTATAGAAGTTGATGATAAAAATTTAAATAGTCCATATGATAAAAAATGTGTATTTTGTTGGCAAATTCATGAATATGTTTAATAATATTTATAAAAATATTTTTTATTTTTTAAAATTTAAATAAATTAAAATAAATTTTAATTTAAAAAAAAATATATATAGAATAACAAGAAAGAATTTTGGTTAAAATGGAAGATACAGATTATAAAATAATTTATAATGATGAAACACGAAAATTTAAACTAAATAAAAATCAAAAAATAGGTAAAATTCAAGAAAACATACTTTCAGTTTGTAATTTATATATTTATGCAATTGAACACACATTTATTATTTTTGAAGATGATACTAAATATACTTTAGGAGATGATAATATGGATTTTAATATCAAACTAATTGATTTTATTGAAAAAGAAAATAAAAATGAAATCAAAATAAAATATTTTCAAGTTATTGATAGAAAAAGGGATGAAAATGGTAATGTTATAAAAGATAATAAAATTATTGAAAAATATCAAAAATTTATAGAAACACAGCAAAATGAAGATTTTATAGAAAGATTTAATATGAGTATGAATTATGAAAATAGAAATATTAATTCAAATCTATTTAATGAAAATTTTGTTAATAATTTTTTGACATCAACATTTATGGAAATAAATCCAAATCAAATAAGATCTTTTCAAAATATTAACAGACGTAACATACCTTTTAATCAACTCTTTCGAAATAATAATTTAAATAATATTAATAATTTATTTAATTTAAATACTATAATACCAAATAATAATCAAACTGAAAATAATAACAGAGAAGAAGATGAAGATGAAAATGAAAATGAAAACTTAGAAGAAAATAAAGTTGAAGACGAAACAGAAGATGAAATAGAAGATGAAATAGAAAATGATGAAAACATAGAAGCTAATAGTTTTGTTTTTGAGTTTACCATACCAAGAAATATATATGAAAACTTAGGTAATAATATTAATAATGAAAATGAACAAAATGAAAATAAAAATGAAAATGATAATGAAAATGATAATGAAAATGAACAAAATGAACAAAATATAGAAAAAGAAACAAATGATAGTGAACAAAATGAAAATAGAGAAAATACTGAAGAACCTGTAAGTAGGAGTTCAACCAGAATTAATCATATAATAAATAATGAATTAAATGATATAATGAATTTAGTAAATAATTATGTTAGTAATTATAGAAATGGACAACGACAATCATTTTTTATAAATAGAAGAAATCAAAATAATTCATCATCTTCAAATGTAAATAGAGATAATAATACAGATAATATTAATAATACAGATATTAATAATACAGATATTAATAATACAGATAATAATACAGAAACAAATAATAGTTTTGAAAATATTTTTTCAAATTTAGAAAATGAATTTTTTAATGAATTAAATAATCCTTTTTTAAATGTAAATGTAAGAGATGAAGAAATAATAGATTTAGATAATAATGAAGAATCAAAAGAAGATGAAACAAATTCTGAAAATGAAGAAGAAAAAAGTGATAACCAAAGCAATTTAGATGTTGAAGAAAATACAATGGAAGAAATAGAAGATACAAATGATAGACCTACAAGACACACAATTCGTGCAACAACACATATATTTTCATCAGGACTAAATAATCCTAGTTTAATTAATAATAGTTTTAGAACATATACTAGAAATTATAGACCATTAAGAATACCATTAGGAAATTCACCAATACTATTAAATAATTTAGGAACAGTTGAAACATTAATGACATCTTTATTTGGAGCTGGACATTTTGAAGGTCAAAATTTTGAAGATGTAAAAATGGTAATGGAAGAAGATGATTTTAATAAATTAGAAAAAATAAATTATAATGAAAAGTGTTTAAATGATGAATGTTGTATTTGCATGGAAAATTTTGAAGAAAATGAAGAAGTGATTAAAACACCATGTGAACATAATTTTCATGAAGAATGTGTTAAAAATTGGTTCTTAAAAGAAAGTATTAAATGTCCATCATGTAGAAAAGAAGTTTGTAAAGGTAAACCTAAATTTAATTAAATATTTTGAATTATAATTTTTAATAAAACTATTTTTTTTACTATTCTTTAATTCAATTTAAAGAAAATGTTGATATAATTGAATATATAATAATAATAATTTTTATTTTTATTAAATTAAAAAATAAAAAATGAACGAAAATGAATATAAAGAAAACACAGTAGCAAAAAGTAAATTTAAAGAAGTAAGTGTTAGAGGGGATGGAGCATGTTTATATAGATGTTTAATTCGCTATATGGTAGATATTCAAAAACAAATTAATAATAATCCAAATTTTAAAGTAGTATTTGATGATATTGATATTAAAGAGGGAGGAGCAGCTAAAAACCTTCAATTTTTAATAAAAGATTGGTTATATAAAAATAAAGAAGAGAAATTAGATGATTTTATGAATTTTGATGGAACTATAGGTGACTTTGTTTTAATAGATCATGAAGAAATACCTAATATGGAAATATATAATGAATTATATAGTATATTTGCAGGAGATGAAGATTATTTATTAACTGAAAGTGAAGAAACAAATAATAAAGGTGATAAACTTTATGAAAAAGTATATATACCATTAAGATGGGGTGGAATGAGTGAATTATATGCTTTTAATAAAATATTTGGTATAAATATAAATCAATATATAGGCGTGAGATGGAATAAAAGTAAAAAAAGAATGGATAATTGTGAATTTGATAAAAAGGATCGAAGATATAGATTAATTCAAAAAATAGGAATAGAAGATAATAAGGAGCAAAGCTTAGAAGTTAATCTTTTATTTAATAATAGTGAAAAATTGTATCGACGTCATTATACTTATTTAAGATTAATAAAGTAATGATATAATAAATATATTATTATATAACTTTTTTTTATAATTAATTAAAAAAAATGATTTTTTTAATGTACTTAAAAAATTAATTCTAATAAATATTAATTATTTTTTAACGTAAAAAAAAATGGGTAGACCACGTAAAAATCCTTTAATAAATCCTATTTTACCATCTCTTCCAAATAGTAGTCAAAATGATATAAAAATAGAGGAAGAAAAAAAGAAAGAAGAAAATGAAGTTAAAGAAGTAAAAGAAATTAAAAAAAGAGGACGTAAAAAAACAATAGAGACTGATCTAAAAGAATTAAATGAGGGAATGGAAAAAATATCTTTAGATAATAAACCAGATGAACCAGTTAAAAAAAAACGTGTTCTAAAAAAACAAAATAAAACAAATATTGAGGAAGTTAAAATAGAACAAAATATTCAAGAAATGATGAAAGATATAAATGATATAAATATAAATGATTTTATTGTTGATAATAATTTAAATAATCAAATTATTGAAAAAGAATTGACAAATGAAATAAATGATAATAGAAATATAATTGAGGATGAAAAATACAATGAAAAAATAAATGAATTAAATAATTATTTAGAGAATGAAAAAGAATTAATATCAAAATATAAAAATGGAAATTTAGAAGATTTGAAATTAATTGGTAATAAAACTTTATATTTTTATGTTTATTTTAATAATTTTGATAATAATAAAAGTTATACAGATTTAAATTATATTAAAACAAAAAAATTTATATTAGGTATATCAACTTATGAAAGAATAAATGAATATTCATATTTTACAAGTATTAACAGAGAAGATTGTATTTATGAAAATGAGATTAAAATTAATATAGCGGAATTTGAAAATTTAGATTTAGTTATTCGTATATTAAAATCGAAACCATTAAAATCTGAAATAGAAAATGATAAATGGAATATACATTTAATAGAATATCAAAAAACTAAAGTTGAAATGACATTAAAAGAAGTTTTAGAAAAAGTATTGACAAAAAATACATGGAAATATTATGAAACTAAAGAAAATATTAATTTTACAACAAATTCAGGAGTTATTAATCAATATCAACCGATATTAACATTAGAAAAAACATTAACTACTGATAATACATATTTTTTAAGTAAAAAAGTAAGATGTATGATAGATGATAACATTTATGTATTAGATACGGATTATAGATATATATTTGAAAAAATATTTGAAAATTTAAATTAAAATTAAATAAATGAAAAAAAAAATGATTTAATAAATGGATATAAAGATAAATTGATAATTATAAAAAGAGAGAAAAAGAAATAAAATGGAAGAACATATAGATATAAAAATTAATGAATATATTAATAATTTAAAAAAAATGAGAGATGAAGAATTTGAAAAACAAAAATTTACATATACTGAATATGTAAAAAAGGAAAAGGTTTATAAAGAAAAAAGAATTGATACGATGGAACATCAAAAAAAAATGAGAAAACAAGCATTAATAAATAAAAATAAATCAGCAAATAAAGATATTCAAGAATATGAAACAATAAATGAAAATGAAAAAGACTTATTAACTGATGAATTATTTTTTATAAAAGCTCCTGAACAAAAAATAAATAATGAAGATCAAAATAATGAGACAGAACAAAAGAAAAGAATTAAAAAGAAATTCGAAGATATAACACGAGAAGAATTATTAGTTTTATTAGAAAGATATTATTTAAAAAAGAAAATTAAATTAAACAAAGAAGATTTAAGTATATGGACCACAATGAAAAATGATGAAGAAGTTGAATGGAGAAAATATTTATCAATAACTCAAGATGGAACAGAAATAACAAAAATAAGTTTTTTTAAGAAAAATGTATTTGGAGATGATATAATTGATTTTACTGAAGAAGAGAAGCTAACAGCTGCAGAGAGAAAAGTTCAAGAAAAGCGAAGAAAAATATTAAGTAAATTTTAAATATTATTTGTACTATTTTTTTTTAAATTATTTTTATATAAAACATATATAGAGATTAATATATTCACAAAATGAAAAATATTAAAGATTATAGAACATTTATTATAATTATTTTTATAATTTTATTTTTATTTACCATTTATTATTTACAAAATAAAGAAATAAAAGATGATATTAATGCAAAATGGTCTAAATGGACTATGTTTTTTAAAAATTTTAATAACAAAAATAATGAAAACAAAAATGAAAAATCAGAAAATGATAATTTAGATTTTATTATAGTAAATAAAGATGATAAAGATTCAGGAGCAATACAAACAACTGATTATGTTGGTGTATATGAGGGAGCATTTGATCCAAATGGTCCTAATTTTATAAAAGAAAATTCAACACAATTTGATTGGAAAAAACTTTTACATAATCTTAATAAAATAAATAATAGAAAAATTGTTAAATTAAAAGGTCCTACAAATTATCAATTTTATACTCAATCAACTACCAGAGATAGATTAAGATTAGATTTAGATCAAATCACAAAACAAATTATTGAAATTTTAAATGCAAATACTTATGATTTTTCCAAGACAAATTATGGAGATGTTTATATATGGACCGATAAAAATAACAATGAAGAGATTAAATATGAACTCTTTTTATGGGACAAAAAAAATTATTTTGAAATTAAATTTTTAGTTCATGTTGTAAAATTTGTCGATAATAAATCTGCAGGCAAGTATGGTGTTAAAAAGAGTCCATATTTATTCCCAACTTATTTCATGGGATGGCCTACCCAAAATCAAATGATTCCACCTCCTGACCAAGTTATCCCTACTATGAATGCATCAAATGAACCAAATGGAATTTGTCCTGATGAACCACAAAAAATAAAATATTTATATATAAATCAAGTATTGCTTTGGAACAGTACTTTAGTTGTAAATTACAAAAAAAATTTACCAAGAGATCCTTTGATGAATATTGAAGGAAGTAATAGTGAAAATAAAATCGGAGGGGTATGGGATAATAAACTTGATTATTTAAATGTTAAAAATGACAAGAATCCATTGTATCAAAAAGCAACAGACTATAACAAGTGGATTGATCTTGATGAAGAACCAAAATGGCTCTCTCAATATCCAGCAAAAGAGCCCCCGTTCAACGCATGGAATGATGAAGGAATATATTATTATCAAAAAGGGCAAGGAACTATTGGTGAAGGAAAAGATCCTAGATTTGCAGCTGGAACGAGATGGTCATCAATGGCTCTACCAACTAGACCAAATTTCTGGCCTAATAATTATACCGTTCCATATGCAGGAGAATACACATGGTTATTCCAAAGTCAATCACAAGGGATTAATAACGTATTCTTTGGAGGTGGTAAACGTTAAAAATAGCAATAAAGTATTGCAAATTTTATATTTTATTTTTATATATAAAAATAAAATTATAATTAAAAAAATATTATTAATTAATTAAATTTATTTATTTTTTCTTTTTTCTAATAAATCATCAATTGATTTATTAACTATTTCATTTTCTGATAATTTAATGTATTATTCATTATCTTTTGATTTTATTTTTTCTTTAAGTTTAAAATAGTACTTAAAAAAATAATAATAAAAAAAAAAGTTAAAAATAATTTATTTAATTTTATCAGAATAGAAAGAATCGATATTATTAGAATATTTATTTTTAAATTCATTTTCATAATTTTTTGATTTTTCAAATTCAGATGGATATTTAATAAAATAACCTAATTTTTCATCAAAATTTCCTTTTGCCCATCTTGTAGTTCCATCTTTGGGTCTAACAGAATACATAATATAAGGCATTGATTTTACAGTATCAATTAAATTATTTTTTTCTAGATGAAATTTGATTAATTGTTCAAGGTTCCAATCATTTTTATGTTTCATAGAAAGATAATATTCAAAAGAACGATTGACCATATTATTAAAAATATTTAAATATTCAATTATATTATTTTTACTTAATACAACATGTCTATCAGTAAATCCACCATAATTTTCTCCATCAGGTATATATAAATAATTTTCATCAAAATAATTATTTTTTGGATGTTCTATTCTATAGATATAATCACTACGAGTTATAATAAATCTATCATATTTTTCGATTAAATCGTTTTCTAATAAATTTTTAAGTAAAAACCATCTAAAAAAAATTAAAATTCCAGCAGAACCAGGATGTTGATGATTCTCATCTTTAATACCTCCTAAAAATTGATCTTTAATTTTTAAAAATTGACTCCAATGAAGTTTATCTTTAAAAATTGTTTTTACATTATCATCATTATCAAATGATAAATTATCTATATCATCAATATTTTTTAATTTATATGCATTACCTGCATAATTCGGATTTTTATAATTTTTTTTAAATGATACATATATTCCTTGAATACTTTCATCATTAATTTCATTTTTGTCTACTTTTTCTATTAGTGGATCATTATTTAAGTCTTTTATATTTTTAAATATATTTATATTTTTGTATATTAATTCTTCTTCATTATCATTTAATATTTCTTCAAAAGCATTTTCCATATGTTCTCTAAAATTATCATCTTCATTAATAGTAAATTTATATTTAGCATTCTGATAAAATGGATTATTTGTATCATAATTATCATTTATACCTATACAAACACATAAATCTGCATTTAAAGGTTTTAATAATTTTTCTTCAAAATTTTTATAAGTTAATTCATGAGCTCTAGTTTCACTTAAAATTATAACTAATGTTTTTATTTCATCATTATTTTCAAATTTCTCTGATATTTTATTATATAAAAAATTATTTATAAAATAAAAAATAAATATCAGTATTATAAATATAAAAAATAATATATAATCTTTTTTCATTATGGATAAATACTATTAATTCTAATTATAATATATATATATTTTTTACAAAATTTTATTTTCAGTATGTTTTTTTATAAAAATCATAAAAATAATTTATCATAAAAATGATAAACAGGTAAAACATTTTTATTATCAATAATCGAATTAGTTATATAAGAATATAAATCAACAAAATTTTTATTCATAAATTCCATAAATAAAATATAAATGATTAAAATAATAAAAGTGAAATATAAATCATCACTTTTAATGGGTTTATTATAAACTAAAAATAAAGGTATTATTTTTTCAATAAAAATATTTAATAATTGTTTATTAATAACAACTTTATTTTTTAATTTATTTTTATAATTTAAATAAAACATATAAAATAATACACTTATATTAGTAAATAAAGCAATATAAATTAAATAAATTGGATTATAAGATATAATATTAAAATAAAAAAGAAAAGCTAAAATAAAAATCCATTCTGAAAATATATAATAGAAAGAGATAATCATTATACTATTGTTAATGATATATTATAAAAATAAAATATAAATCTATAAATTAATAAATAAAAAAAATTAAGAATTTATATCAAATAAAGATAAAGTTTCTTTTTTTTTTAATTTACGCGTTTTTTTTTCTTCAACCACTTGGTTATCTGTAAATTTTTCATTTAAATCTTCTTTTTTTTCTTCAATAATATTATTTATATTATTTGAAAACAATGAACCACTTGGTAAATCTTCAATTTTTTCATCATACATACTTCTTGGTACATATTCTTTTTTAGGTTTCTTTTCAACATTATATAAATATTGTTGAATATCTCTATCAGTTGATTTTTTAGGAGTACTAGTTTTTTTATTAGAAAACCCAGAATTATTTTGAATTAATGCTTCTTTTGCTTCTTTAGCCTTTAATTTTTCTAATTCTCTTTCTTGTTTTCTTTTATCTTTAATAGCTTTAATATCTTCTTTTAAAATATCAACACCTAAATTACGATATTTTAGAACATCATTCCAAAATTCTTCTAATTGAGGTAAAATCGAAAAGAACCATTCTGAATTTCTATATATTGGTATACAAGATACACAATCTAAATACCAACAAGAATAACTAGCAAAATAATATTTAGTATTATTTGCGTATTTTTGTTGAATCATATTTTTCCAATTTTCAAGTTCTTCACCATATAAACAAAGTGGTGAATGTTCATACATATATGTTTTTTCCGTTAAATCAAAGAATTCAGCTACAATACCTTTTTCATTACCATTTTTATATAAAGTAAAATCACCGTTAAAATTTGAATTCATATATTCATCTTCATCAATTTCTTTAATCGAACATTCCAAAAAATCACATCTATCGAGTCCACAACATTCCAATTGAATTTGACATTGAGCCCAATAATATTTAGGTGGTATACCAGTTATTTGACGAGAACTAGGACATTTAATTTCAACCATAACACCATCTTCAGATATAGAATCAGGACTACAAGCTAAAATTGATATTGTTTCATGAGGTAGTAAACCAAAATCAATTAATGGTTTATTATTTCTTCTTTCATAAATTTGAATAGCATTTCTTTCATGTTTAATACCATGTTCCATAGCAGCACTTTTCATAAATTTAGCATTTGTATCAACTTTTTTTAATAATACTGATTCTCGGTCAGCATAGTCACAATAACCTAAAATAGTACCAACATCGGATGCAGTGATGCGTCCTTCTCTCATTTTATACCATGCTTCAGAACGTTGTTCCGGTTGAGGTAAACCTCTTAAATATTCAACTTGATTTTTTAAATAATTTAATTTGCTAATAGGTTGTTTAGGAAGTTCATTATCAAAATAAAACCTCAATAGAGGTTTATTTGATTGAATATTCTCTTCTTGAATTTCAATATTTTCCATTTTACGTTTAATTTTTTAAGATTAATTATTATAAATTTATATTAATCTTTCTTTAAATCATTTTTTTATAACTAAATATATTAAATTTTGATTATATAGATAAATTATCTAATAAATCATTCATTTCTATCATTTTTGATAAATCAAATATATCAATATTTATTCCATTATCAAAAATATTTTTTAAATTAATTAATTCAAAAATTAAATTATCATATTTACTTTTATTTTTTTTTAAATACATAATAATTTGAGCACAAATATAAAGATTTATATCCTCAATTCTAGATTTTTCTGTATTTATTGGTAAAAAACGCAAAATATGATTCATATGAGCTTCAATACTCATATTTTTAAATTCAATATCTTGACTTAATAAATTACCTAAATAATAAATATGATTTAATTTATTGAATTCTTTATATTGATTTTTATTAATTAAATTAAAAGGTATAAATAATAATTCATTAAATAATGTATTTAAAGAAGTAGATATTCGACTATAAAGGTTACTAATTAGTATTATTTTTTCTTCTTTTTCACGTTCAAATTGTCTTTTTTTTATTATAGCAAGCATTTTTTACGTTTAGTATAATTATATAAAATATATAATTAATAAAATTAAAAAATAATATAATCAATTTTTATATTACTTATGTCTCCAATGGGGAGCAGATGGATAAACGTATTCATCAAATCGATTTATTCAGGTTCAATATCCCCAACACCAATATCTCCTAAATGTTCTTGATAATCTTCAAATTCATCATCAACAACAACTCCAATAGTTTCTTCACTATCTAATTTTTCATTTCCTAAATCCATTTCTTCTTTAAATTTATCGATTTCAGCCTGGGTAGGATCTCGACCTAATTTATCTTTAAGATGAGATGCTGCAAATTCATTTTCATTGTCTTCTTTTTCTTGCATTTTTAATGTTTCATCAACATCTAATTGTTCTTTATCTAATTGTTCTGATACATCATCAACACTTGTCAAGATAGTACCTGCACCAGATTTAGTAGAATTAATATTAAGAATTCTTTGAAGTTGATTATCTTCACCTTCTTCAACTTCTTGCATCTTTTTAGCTTTTTCTTTGAGATAATGAATTAACATAGCATCTTTAAATCTTTGAATAGCTTCATCACAACCATTATACATTTTAGTATCATTTTCGACGAGATTTAAAATATCTAAAATAAATTCACAAACAATTTGACATTTACGGGAAGTAAGTTCAGTCATTTGAGTTGGATCAGTTCTACAAATAATAAATCGGTTAAGTTCTAAAACAAGTAAATTAAGCACAACTAAACAAGCATTTTCCATGTTAAAATCAGAATAAACAATTTCACTAAAATTATTAATATATTTATCATTTGTACCTTGAATATTATTAATTTGATTAGCATCATGTTCAAAAAATAAATCTTGTAAAAAGTCATTATTTGAAGATTCAATATATTTTTCGAGGAAAAGAAAGTTTTGAGTTATATCTTTTTGAATATCTTCCATTTGAACTTTACTTCCTACAATTTTTTCATTAACTTTATCTACTAAAGTTTGAATACTCATTTTATTTTGAACAAAAGATAAATAATAACGGAAGTATAAATTATAAACTTTCTTTAAATAATTTAATCTATATTCATCTCTATATAGTTTATTTCTAATTTTATATCTACGAGCTTGTTGTTCAGATATAGGTTGTTCAGGTTTATCTCCTTCATTATCAAATAATCTTAATTTAGAAAAATATCCCATATTTCTAAATAATTCTTTATATTTTGTTTTAAATTGTTCATCACCTTTTTTATTAAGTACAACAGCAATAATTTCAACTAAATCATTTATATTTTTAGATATATTATTTTGTGCCTGAGTTTTAAGTTCAATAAGAATCATTTTATCTTTTTGTATTTTTTCTTCATCAACTTTAACAGGTATTTTTTTAGTTAGTTCTTCAATATTTTTTAATAATTTTTTATATTCTTGTATAGAATATTCTTTAGATAAAATTTCTTTTTTAGTTTTTCCAGTTTTTACGTCTTTTGCATCCATACCAATTCCTACATATTCTCTTAATGTACCTTTATATGAACCTTCATCAACATAATTTTCAAACATTTCTTGAATAATACTTTGAGTTGTATGATCAGGATTAGGAACAACAATAGGATTAATATCTCTATTAAAAAATTCAGCATTTTTAAGTCTAAAAATAGAAAAAGAACCAACTAAAATAATCAATTGATTATAAAGTACAAATAATTCTTTAGCTTCTTCTATATATTGATAAACAGATTCAGCTTTTTCTCTTTGAGGATAATTAATTTGTATAAAAGTATAATAATCTTGATAACCATCTAATGATTCTTCACAGCAAGAACCTTCTGGTAAAACAAAAGATGTTTCTTGTGAATCTCTTGATTCTATTGTTTCTTGAACAATTTTCATGATTTCTTGACCAACAAAATACATTCTACCAATTAATTTTCTAGCTTTTTCATCAAAAGAATTATCATTTTTTGAATTAATTAATTCTTTTTTAAAATCAGAAGATAAAGGTGGGAACTCAGGATAAACTACTTTTTTTAGTATTTCGGGTTCGTCACCATCTAATACTAAAGTTTTCTTTTTCTTGATTTCGCGTAAATATTCATTTTTCTTTCTAAAAAGGTCATTAATAGATATATAATTTTTTTTGAAGTCATCATAACTTTTTTTCAAGAATTTTTCGATATTTTCTTTTTCTTTAGTATGTTCTCTACCATTAAATGATACAACCGATGATGTATTTTCTACTCTTAAATTTTCTAAAATATTTGATAAATAATTAAATCCATCTTCTCCATCAAAAGATATAAATCCTCCTATAGCACCAGCAGAATTTCTTTCATATATAGGTATAGTAGTTTGAACACAAATTAAAAATCTAGCAGTTATAATACATCTAACATTTAATTCTCTATATTTTTCATACATTTTATCAAGTTCATCTTTACCAGATTCATCTTTTATTTTAAGTGATTCAATAAATTGACGAGGCATTTTATCTTCCATATATTTTTGAATTTGACTTTCTTTGAAGTATTCTTTTGAACGAATTTTGTGGATTGCATTAATACTATCTCTTAAAATATCAACTAAATTATGAACAGTTATTTTTACACCTGTTTTTTTACATAAATTATTTATTACAAAATCACAATATCTTGACATACGACCACTTTGGTCTAATGTAAAACCTTCTTTTAATAACATTTGTTCAAAATCAATATCATCACAATCGACATAATACATTTTTTCATCATCAGTTTTAACTTCTTCCATTTCATCTTTTTCTAAAACACTACGACTTAAGATATAAGCACCAGAAGAACTATAACCTTCTATTTCATCAAAATCTAATAATAATAATTCTTGACCACAATTAGTACAAGTATAAGCTTTAGAATCAGCATCACCTGCATCACCAAAAACAGATACTAAATCATTATAAATAACATCACGTTTATCTACATTAGTAGATTTAAAAATTCTATTTTCATAATGATAATGCCCACAAACCATTTTGCATTTAAATTTTTTAGAATAAACATCTTTACCAATTAAAATACCATCTTTATCAATTAATTCATAAATAATATTTTTTTGTAAATCATTGTTTGAAAGATTATTAATTGTTTGAATAAAATCGGTTAAAACTTGAGAAGATGATTTTTCTTCTTTAAGTTCAATTAAATTTTGTTTATTTTTATTTTCTTCGATAACATTTTCATTAACAACAATTTCGTCTTTATTTTTATTTTTACTATTTTCTTTTTTATTATTTTTGTTGTTTGAATTGTTATTTTCATTAGATTTGTTTTGATAATTTTTTTCTGTTTTTTCAATTTCATTATCTAAACTTTCAATTTCTTTACTAAAATATTTGTATAAAATTCTTTCAATTGTATATTCAATAAATCCTCTATATTTTTCTTCTTTAACATAATTTTCTAATTCTTCATAATCAGCATTAATATCATCTAAAAATTCAATTCTATCTTTTAATCTTGCGACAAGACGTGTATCACATCCTTTTTGTTCTCTGTAAATACAATCTAAAGAATCTAAATCAATTTCTTTCAAATCTAGATCACCAAATTCACATAAATATCGAATTTCATGATAACGAGGAATCATATCACTTTCTTCCCATCCTTTATCTTTATTAAAAATATAAATTTTATCACCAACAAGAGCCATAGTTCCAAGTTGAACTTCTTCATTATTTATTTCTATTTTTTTACCATTATCAACTTTATAAAATTTATCGTCCATATAAAATACATTTCCATTATATAAATAATATATAATTTTATCATTTTCTTCAACTTTTAAAGAGGTTTCATCAAAATCTTTAACTTTTTGACCTTTTTCTATTTTTAAAGCATCATAAGTATAAAGTTTGCATTTATTTTTTTTATTTTTGTTTATTTGAATTTCTTTTTTAAGAGTTTTTTCTAATTCTTCATAATTTATATTAATATTTTTTTGTTTAATTGCTATATCTTTCAAATTATATGTTTTTTCAAATTTATCTAAATTTTCATATAAAACATATAAATAATACAATCCACCTTGATCAATTTGATTTGTCACCCAATGTAAACGACCTAAAATACTATCTTGTGGTTTATTAAAACTTAAATATCTACCATAATATTTTTGAATAAAAGGTGAATTAATATACATATCAGCTAAAAATATATTAGGATTAGCAAAATATTGTTTATTTTTTTCATGAAAAATTAAATTTGATTTAATATTACTTTCTTCCTCAATATATTTTTCTTTAATTCTTAATTGTTCTTCAAGAATTTTTATTAAAATTTTAGTTTGTTCATCTTTAAGACTTGATAATTCAATACCATATGGTTTAAGAACATTTTTCATTTCTTCATATGTTTCACATAATTGTAAATTTTTATATTCCATATTAACAATATCATCTAAAGTTGGTGCTACCATTTGAACTATTTTTTCAAAATCATCTTTTTTATCACTTGGTATATTTAATTCATCAAAAAGATAAACTTTAACATGTTCTAAAGATTCTTGACCATCTTTATAATTACTATTGATAAATTGTTTTTTATATGGTGTAAACATACTTTCTTGATCTTTTTCGATTTTATATAAATCATATTCTAAAGTATTTAATGCATAAACAACACCAGAATCACCTTCTCTTAAAATTTGCATTCTAGATTCTTTTGAAGGGTCTTTAATCTTTTTCTTTTTACTGACATTAATTGCAATAATATTATCATCATATATTTCAACTGATTTATGGTATGTATTATCTATACTTGGAAAACAATTTGTTCCTTCTATATAAATACGATTTACACCATTACCTAATCCATGATTATTTACTTGTATATAAATATAATTTCCATCTTTTGACATAGTTATAGATTGAATATCTCCAACTTTTTTAAAATATTTAGGTAATAATGAATGACTATAATTTGAAGGTGTAAAAGCATCTTTTAACATATTTTGACCAGCATTAGGTAATACCATAAAACCTACAATATTCATTCTTTCAGCTGGTAAAAGAATATCTTTTTTAACACTAATTAAACGACCATTTGGGTCATAAACATTTTCGTATGTAAATCTATCAGTTAAAGTGGTATAAGTATTCCAATAAATATTATCTAAATCATAATAACGAAGAACAAAAGTATTTTCTCTATAATGAATTAAAAATCCTACATCTTTAGCTTCAGCTTGCATACCACCACTCATATCTTTTTTAGGAACATATGGTTTAGTTAAATCATTTAATTCTGATACATATTGTAAAAAAGGAATATAATTTTTTATTTTTATTGCTTCATGTTCAATTTGTTTAATTCTAGTTAATTGTGATACTTGATAAATTTTTTCAATACCTTTTTCATCTTCTTGTGAGTCAGTAAAAAATACATTTGTATTAATAGCTTCTTCAGTAGTATTATTATTGAGTTCTTCTTCATCATATTGTTCTTTTAGTTTAGAATAAATTTTATGTTTATCTAAAACAATAGGAACAATCCATGGTTTTTTATAATCATATTGAATATTTTTTTTATCTCTTTCACCATTAATTAATCCTAAATTTTTAACTTCAATAATTTTTTGAACTTCTCTTTCAATTCTTTGTTGAACATATAATAAACCTTGTTTATTTACAGGTAAAGCTGATAATAAAGTATTTTCTAATTCTTTAATATATGTGAAGTCATCTTCATAAATTTTAGCTTCTTCGTCTAAATAAACTTCAGTTTCAATTTGTACACTTTCTTTTTTCAATATATTATTTATATCAATATTATCACCTTCAATATCATCAAGAGTAAATTCTTCACCATTTAATCCAACAATTTGTTCAGAATTATTATTAGTATTTTCTAGATTATCGTTTATTTTTTCAACAACAATATTATTTTTATATTGATTATTTAATTTAACTTTATTTCCAGTAAAAACAACTTCTCTATTTTCATTTTCAATAGCACGAAGTTCTTCGGCTTCATCATCTTCAAATTGTTCATCTTCAGTTATGTCTGAATCATCAATTTCAAAAACTAATTTATTATTTTCTTGATCTTTTATTTTTTCCAATTCTTCTTGATTTTCTTCTATTTCTTCCTTATAATTTTCATTTCCAGGTATTGATACTATTGAATATTCATTATTTTCACTGTTTTTATTTTTTTCATTATAATTTTTATTATTTAAATTATTATTCATTTTATAATCGATATTATATCTATTTTATAATTATAATTTTTTTATGATTTTTATCTTTATTTTTAAAGGTTTTTATAATATTAATATAAATTTGAACTTAAAAAAAGAATTAATTTTTACTATATTAATTATAAAAATAAATAAACAAATAATTTATTTAAATTAAAAATACTTAAAGAAATATTAACAAAATAATTTAGATTACTAGAAAATGGAATTTTTAAATTTTTTAAAGATAAATAATCTTTCCTCTTTTGAGGAGATTAAAAGTGTAGTTGAGAATGAACAATACAAGTTGAGAATTAAAGAATCGGATTTATATCCTAATCTTTATCTTGTATGTCAAACTGAAGAATCAGATAATTCAATTCCATTCGTACGTGAATGTAATGGTATTATTTTAGAAAAAAACACAAATAAAATTGTGTGTTATTCATTTGAGAAATGTGAGGATATGGAAACTGTAAATCCTAAAATAAATTTAAATGAATCAAGATTTGATATTGCTATTGATGGAGTACTAATTAGAGTTTATAATTATAATGGTATTTGGATGATTTCAACAAAGAAATGCATTGATGCTAAAAAAGCAAGATGGTTAACTTCAAAAAGTTTTCATGAAATGTTTGAAGAGGTTTTCCCTACTGAAAAGATAGCAAATATGGATATTAATGATTGTTATTCATTTATTTTATGCCATCCTGAGAATAATATGGTAGTAAAGTATGTTACACCTAGACTTTATCATATTGCAACTAGAAATATGCAAACTTTACAAGAATATGAAAAAGATATTGGTATTGAACAATCACCTAAACAAAGTATTGTAAATGGTGATTTAAGTATTTTAAATCAATTATTGACTGAACCTAATCTAAATTATGAGGGATATATGTTAGTTGATTCATCATATAAACGTCAGAAGTTTGCATCTCCATATTATAAACGTGCTCGTGAAGTATGGGGAAATACAAACAATCGTTTTTACAGATACTGTGAAATTAGGAAAGCAGGACCTGTTTTGATGGAAGAATATATTAAATATTTTCCTCAAGATTCTACTGAATTTTTAAAATATGAAACAAAAATAATGGAATTTGGTAAAAAAGTATTCGAGACATATCAAGATAGACATGTTCGTAGAAAACAAATTAATATTCCACAATATTTAAAACGAGTTGTTTATGATATTCATGGTGATTTTTTGAAAAATCGTCAAATGACAGATATGGTTAAAATTATGCAATGGATTTCAAATTATGATGCGAAACTATTAGTACATTTAATTCATCAATCTGAAAATTATAAAGAAGATGGTTCACAAGAAATGGTAGAAGAAGAAAGTAAAGAGGAAATGATAATGAATTAAATAGATTAAAATAGATTAAAATAGATTAAAATAAATTAAAATAAATTAATAAATTAAAAAATTAAATTAAATTTAAAAATATTTTTTAAAATAATTTTAATATTCTAATATTAAAATTAAATGAGTTTAAATTACTTAAAAAAAAGGGATTTAAAGAAAAAGAGTAAAAAATTAATTATAAAAATTTAAAAATGGAATTGACAAATGAAACTGCAATAATAAAAAATGGTTTAATAAAACAAAATAATAATCAACGTCAAGTTAAAACAGCAGAATCATTAACTCAAATTTTTTCACAGAAAGATTTGTTAATGCAATCATTAATAATATTTTTTAAGGAAAGAAAGAATTTGGATAAAGTTATTCCGATAATAACAGGTAAATCAAATATATCCTTAAGAATATTAGATTGGTTTGTGACAAATTTTAGTAAAAAAAATAATATAAATTATATTGTTCAGTATGAAAATAAAAAGAAGGGTTCAAGAAATTTTATAGTATATTTAGATTATAAGGCTCAATTAAAAGCATATTCAAAAAAATTATTTGATCCGTTTTGTAGAAGAGAAAGAATAAGTTTTATTGACCATGATAATAATGAATTAATAACTACTGTAGGTCAATTAAATTTTTTTAGATGGGCTATAGAAAATAAAATAGTTGAATTTATAACGGAAAATTTTGATGATATTGAACAAGATATGAATGTATCATTAAGAAATTTATATAAAAAGAAAGAGGGTGATACAAAACGTCGTAAAAGAACTGAATTATCTATTTCTGCAACTAAAACAGTAAATAAACATAATATATCAATTGAGGTTGATTTTGAATAATATAATTAAAAAATATAATTAATTTATTTAAATTTTATTTTATAAAACAAATAAAATAAGAAAAATATTTTTTAAATAATTTTTTTGTTACCATAATAAAAAAATATATTTATAAATTATATAGAAGAAATAATGTCTCAAGCAAATACAGGTTCTTATTTGTTACCTAATTTTCCCCCATTCCAAAGCAGTGGTGGTATTTGTAAACCAAGTACTGATTATTATAGAGCAGTAATTCCAGCAAATAGTACTGTTGTTCAAGCACCTGCAACAGGAGGAGCAAAAAGAGGAAGAAGTACAAAAAGAAGTTCATCAAAATCTCGTTCAAAATCACCTAAAAGAGGAAGAAGTCGTACTATGAGAGGTGGTGCAGATGTAGATTTTGGAACTGGTAAAAATTTTACTCCTTCAAATTATTCAAATAGTGGTTTAATTCCTATTTCAACTGGTCAAGATATGTTTAAAGCTCCTGAATATGAGAAACAATTTGACCAAAAATTCATTGATGAAAATATGGGTAAATCATTTTCAACTTCATTTGGTGGTGCTAAGAAAAAGAAAACTAAGAGAAGTTCATCTAAATCTCGTAGTCGTTCTCGTTCAAGAAGTTCATCAAAATCAAGAAAAATTAAGAAAACTATTAAAAGAAGAAAACATCGTGGTGGTCAAAATAATAAAAATAATAATAACTTAAATTATTCAATGAGTGAATTAAATTTTGAACCTTTTTCTCAAAATAGAAGAATTACTTTTGGTGAAAAAGATTTTAAGATAGGTGATATGATAACATATAAATTTTATACTGGTGAAAATAGTCAAACTGATACAGGTTATGGTGTAATTAAAGATTTTAGAAGAAATGGAAATACTCCTTCTGCTATAGTTATTTATAATTTTGATAATGAAGAAAATGGAAAAAACAAAATAATACCTCTAACTGCAAATACAGTAATCAACGAACGTGTAAATGATATAATATATGCTTTACCTGAAACAATAGAAGTGACTCAAATTGCAGAAAATGAATATATTAATTCAATGTATAAAGGTGGTGCTAAAAAGAGACGTTCAAAATCAAAATCTCGTAGTCGTTCTCGTTCAAGAAGTTCATCAAAATCAAGAAAGACTAAGAAAACAAAGAAAACAACCAGAAAACGTCGTGTTATGAGAGGTGGTGAAGAATCATGGGGACAAACATATAATCCTCCTCAATTCTATAATGCAAGTGCACCAATTCCTGATTTTGCATCAAATTCTGGTAAAGGAGCAATGAGTGCTTATGGACCAGTATCACCAAATGATATTGGTGTAGGTATGTTAGCTCCTTATAATACAAATCCTGCTGGAAATCAAGCATCAATGGAAAAAACCGGTGGTGCTAAAAAGAGAAGCAGTAGAACAAAATCTCGTAGTCGTTCTCGTTCAAGAAGTTCATCAAAATCAAGAAAGACTAAAAAAACAAAGAAAACAACTAGAAAACGTCGTGTTATGAGAGGTGGTGAAGAATCATGGGGTCAAACATATAATCCTCCACAATTCTATAATGCAAGTGCACCAATCCCTGATTTTGCTTCAAATTCAGGAAAAGGTATGATGACTGCATATGGTGCTGCTGACCCAAGAGATGTTGGTGTAGGAATGTTAGCTCCTTATAATGCAAATCCAGCTGGAAATCAATCATCAATGCAAAAAACAGGAGGTGGTAAAAAGAAGAGAAGTAAATCAAAATCAAAGAAATCAAAAAAATCAAAGAAAACAAAGAAATCAAAATCGCGTAGTCGTTCTCGTTCAAAATCAAGAAAACATTAAATAAATTAATTAATTTTTTAAAAAATTCTATTTTTATATTACTAAAAAATAGAAAAATGGTAGAATCAAAAAAAGGTTTAAAACAAAAAAAAACAAAAAAAAGTACTAAAAAAGGAGGATATGAAGGATATAATGTAGTACCACAATATACACCTCAACCACAAAGAAAAAGACCAATACAACAAATGACACCAGTTAATAGTGAAGCTGAATCTGAATATGCAAAAAAAATAATTGAAAAAGAAAGACAATTATTTAACAAAATGGGTCAAAATAGAAAACGTCGTGAAGAAGAAAGAATTAATCAAGAAAAAAAAAATAAAGACAAAAAAAAAGTTTTAAATACATTAAAAAAAATAATACCTAGTCCAACAATAGAAAAAAAAATATATTACCATAATATAAATAATTACGGTAAAGAATATAAACTAAAAAAAATTAAAATAATACCCTTTACTAATATAATAGAAGGTAAAATAAAAAATAAATCAACAAATCCTCCAACAAAAAAAAAAGTACGTATGATTTTAAGTCAGAATGATTATAAAATAAAAGTATTAGAAAAAAAAAGAAATAAATATCAAATAAATATTAATGGACCAAGTGTTAATAGAATAGAAATGTCAAATAATAATAACAATAATAATAACAATAATGAATAATTTATAAATATTTTTATTTAATTTATTTATATAAAAAATAAATAAAATAGTCACCAAAAGTAGAAAGAAAGTAAAAATGAAATTAACAGATGAACAAAAATTCGATCAATCTTTTTTAAATAAAAATTTTGATTCAACTTTTTCAAAAATGATGGGAGGAATGAAAAAAAAAAAATCAACTAAGAAAACCACTAAGAAAACCACTAAGAAAACCACTAAAAAAACAACAAAGAAAAAAAGAAGTCATAGAGGTGGTTCAAAAGATTTTTCATTAGAATCAAATATTCAAGAAGATTTTAAAACTAGAATTCCAAGTATGAGTGACAAAGCAGTATCATCTGTTCAAAAAATAGTTGGTTCATCAGTAAATACTTTAAATAAATTTATGAGTCAATTAGAACATAAATTCGATCAATCAGTTAAAGCAGCAGAAAATATTAAAATAGGTGACCAACGTTTAATACATAATGGTGGTGCTAAAAAAAGAACAATTAAAAGAAAAACAACTAAAAAATCAACAAAAAAAAGTACTAAAACAACAAAAAAGAAAACTTCAAAAAGAAAATCAATGAGAGGTGGTGATGGAAGTGATTTTGCTTTAACTCTTAATTCAAGAGGTCCTACAAACTATCCAGATAATGGATGGTATAATGGTAAACAACTTTTCCATACTTTTACTAAAACAGGTGAATATATACCCAATTCAAGACTTCCATATGCAGCAGCACCAATTTCAACATTAAGTAATCCAAATCCAAATAATATTATAACTGGATATGATAATTTAGGTCAATCATGGGCTCCAGTCACTAATTAAATAAATAAATCAAATAAATTATTAAATTAATAAATTAATAATATTTTTATTTTTTCAAATTTTATATTTTCTTTAAATTGAAAATAGTACTTAAAAAAAAAGATAAAAAAGATAATAAAATTAGAAAGATGGAATATGAATATATTTATCCAATAAAATATAAAATATATATTTATTATGTACCAGATGAAGAAGAATATTATGAAAATAATTCAAAAGAAGAATTAATAATGCTCGGATATGATAAATATTTAAAAATAAAAGAAATATATGGATATGAAAATTTTGAGATAGAATATTTGAATGTATATCAAAATATAGAATGGTTATATGAAAAAATATGGAATAGTCAAACAAATGATTTAATAATATTAATAAATTGTTTTTATGATTTAATATATGAGGATAAATATAATTTGAGAAGATATATAATTGAAAATAAATATAGTATATCACAAAATTTTGATATAATATTAAATAAAGAATTAAAAGATACAAATGAGATAGAAAAATGGAAAGAGAATAAAAAGAATTTACCAAAATTGGCGATTATTAAAAAAGATTGTTTTTTTAAATTATTAAACCAAAGTTATAATAATATAAATATTTATTATTCAACAATTAATGTATATGAAAATAAAATTGATTATAATATAAATCAATATATAATTGAACCAATAAAGTGGATAATAGATTTAATTTAAAAAAAATAAAAATAAAAAATAATAAAAATAAAAATTAGATTAAAATAATTTTTAGTAAAATCGTTTTGGCCTTCGGGCGGAATTTACCATTAAATTATTTTATATTATATTTATAAAAAATAGCAAATATTCTTTGATATTTAAATAATTAAAAATATTAATGTTAATTATTTCACAACATATCCGGGATTCCTTATCTTGAATTCCAGAATCATATTTATTTTTGATTATTTATTTTTTTTGAAAATAATTAATGATAAATAAAAAAATAGAATTAATTATATCATTTTTTTATATCAAATTTATAATATCAAAAATATTATAAATGATAAATTGTTTTAAGATAAATTATAATACGGATAAATTAATATATTCATAGTATTGAAGCGCAAGGTATTTAAGCATATTTAATTTTTATCATAATTTTTATTTATATTTATTATTTATGATTATTAAATATATGCAAAAAAGTAGCGCAAAACATTCAATTTAAAAAAATCTTTCTTTCTGTATTCTTTTTTCTTTTAAAAAAAAAATAAAAAAGATCATTCTACAAACATATTATAAGCTGGATTATAATCTTTTGTATTTATATCATTTGGAGATACTTCAAATTGACTATTTAATTGGTCATCTAATTTTATGTAATAATTAATACCATCATCTTTATTTTTTCTTTGACATATTTGTTCTACTTCAACTATATAATTTAATAATAAACTTTGTAAAGCATCAACTGAATTTTTTAATTTATTTAAAGCTAAAGGAGCTTGAGGAACATTATATATAACTGATTCTAAAGCATTTAAACTTTTACTCATTTCTGTTTTCATTATATCTAAGTTTTGATAAGGATTTTCTAATCCTAAAACAACTTGATGATGTAATCTCATAACATTATTAGTATGTAGAACTGAATTAACAAAAGAAGAAAGATTATATTGAGTAAATTCACGAATATTATAATAAAATTCAACAATTAAAGGATTACGATAAATATATGATTTTTGAATAGATGGAAATACATTCATATCATCATTTGGTCCAAAATTTTTATAATTTTGACCATCAAAACATAATTTATTAATAAATCTTAATTGATCTTTTTTATAAGAAATATATTTATTAAAATCACCAAAATCTTTTTGGATTAAGAATCCTATAACTAAAATAGAAATTAATAAAATAAAAATATGTTTAATTTTAATATCATAAAAATTTAAAACAAAAAATATACCAGCAATGATAAATAAATAATATACTATATTATAATTTGGAATTTGATCTAAAATTTGATAAACATTAGAATTATATATTTCAAATTTATCAAAATAATTAATTAATTGTTTTTGAACTATATTAAAATCATTATAAAATCTTGAAAAAACAAAATCACTCATATTTTAAAAAGAAAAAATACTCTAAATTCTGTTTATATTTTTTTTTACAAGTTTAATCTTTTTTTCTAAATATAAATTAAAAGAAAATGTTTAAAGTCGTTCAAAAAAAAGTTTTCCAAACTATGAATTCAAATGGTCAAAAAAGAACAGTCATGAATATTGTTGATAAATCTCAAAACAAAGAAGTTAGAACCCGTGCTATTTCTATGAAACAAAATCCTAAAGATTTTTTAATTGTTCAACAAGGTATTAAAAAAGATGGTAGACAAATTGTTCCTTTTCAAAAATTATATCATATGAAAGAAAAAGATATCCATGATTTATTTTCATCTGCTGAAGGAGTATCAAATAAAAATCTAACTAATTTTGGAGCAAAAGAAATTAAAATTAAATCCATGAAAAAAATTAATAATAATAATAATAACAATACTAAAATTAACTTAATGGAAAAAGAAATTTCATCAATGTCTGAAAAATTAAAACAACTTAAAAAACATAAAAAAGATAAAGGTGAAAAGAAAATTAAAGCAATTAAATCAAAAGATACTAAAAAATCCTCTAAGAAAATTTTAAAACTCAAATCTAAAAAATTAAAAGGTGGTAATAAAGATGGAGAAGTAATTGGTTTTGATCCACATGGAAATGATTGGGCTCCTTTTCAAACAGTTGAACAAGATAAAATGATGAAAACTATGCAAAAAGGAGGACTTAAAGAAATTATAACACCTGAAGTACAACAACATATGGCAGATTCTTTAAAATTATCAATTGATTCAAAAACTCCTGGAACACCTTTTAAAACACCAGAATTAAAAATAGGAGGTAAACATAAATAAATTAATTTATTATTAATAAATAATAAAAAATTGTTTTTTTAGTTTTCTATATTTTTTTATAAATAAAATATAAGAATATAAATGTTATTGTTAACGTATGCGACACATGATACTGGATATTTTGATGCTTTAAAAATAAGTGCAAAAAGAAATAATTATAAATTAGTTATTATTGGTTATGGTGAAAAATGGAAAGGTTTTACACAAAAATTAGAAAATATTTTAAATTATTTAAAAACAAAAGTAGATAAAGATGAAATTGTTTGTTTTGTAGATGCATTTGATACAATTATGTTAAAAAATAGTAAAGAATTAGAACAAAAATATAAAAATATGAATACTGATAAAGTTGTTTTTTCAGCAACAATGGATAATTTTTTTAGAAGTTTTATATTTGGTAAAAAAAATGAAAAAGATGAAAATCATGATTTTAATCGTTTAGTTAGTGCTCCATATATAGGAAAATGTAAAAATATTATTGAATTATTTACAAATTTATGTGATACTTATCAATGTGATTATAATAAAGATGATCAAGTTTTAATAACTCATTTTTATAAAAAATGTATTGATTGTATGGAACTTGATAAAAAAAGTGAATTATTTTATAATTTAGAAACAGATGAATCACTTTTAGAATTTTATACAAAATTAATAATGCAGAAAAATGAAGAACCTGTTAAAATTAATAATAAATACCATCAATTAAAAGGAAATGAAATTATATTATTCAATCAAAGTAAACCATGTATTTTACATGGAAATGGTAATTTAAATATGGATATTTTTTGTAATAAATTAAATTTACCAATTAGAAAAGTTGAAAAAAGAAATTATTTTGAATATTCTACAAAAACATTTTTAGATAAAATATATAATTCTATTTTAACTTATTTAGTAAAAATTTTTCATTTAATCCTTATTATAGTTATTATAGTTGGACCATATATTAGTAATAATTATTATTTTTTAATAGGACTTATAGTTTTTTACATAACAGTATCTGTTCAATGGAATATTTTAAAAGGTAATTGTATTATAACTGTTATTGAAAACGAATTAAATAGGAAAAATGATGTTTTATTAAAAAATAAAGATAAAAATGGCGAACAAGAAGTAGGTTTCATAGCAAATCTTATTATGGAAAAATTCTCTTTACCACATAGAACAGTTGATATATTGATAACATTAATACCATTTGTAAATTCATTAGTATGTTCATTTAAATTATTAAAATTATTAGATAAATGCAAAACCAAAAAGTAAAAATTAATATATAATATTTTTTATAATTTTAATTATTATTTTTAATAATTAAAAATATGTATATATAGGAATTTATTAATGTTATTTATAACTTTTATAGATGATAAAATTATAAATTATGATAATATATATTTGTTTAAAAAATCAATAAATAATAATAAAAATATAATTTATTTAAAAATAAAAGATTTTGATAAAAATGAGAAAAAAATAAATATATTTTTAGAATATTTGGAAAAATATACTAAAAAAGATGAAATTATATGTTTTATAAATATATTCAGTACATTTTTTAATAATAATTTAGAAGATTTGGAATCAAGATTTAATCAGTTAAACACAAAAAAAATAATATTTTCTTCAAAATTAAATGAAGATAATGAAGTTATCGATGTTGATAAATTATTTGAAATTGATAATTGTTTTATTGGTTATTCAAATATTATTATTAATTTTTTTAAAGAAATTTGTGAAGAATTTAATTGTAGATATAATAATACAAGTTTATTAATAAAAGAATATCAAAAGTTTTGTAAAGATTGTATATATATTGATAATAATCATGATATATTTTTTAATATAAATGATTTTAATTTATATTCTATAAAAGTTTTTAAAGAAAATATAATTTATAATAATAAAATACCAATAATAATAACATATCATTTAAATAAAAATTTAATAAATTATTTTAATAAATTATTGATTTTAATGAATAAACCAATTATAAAAGATTATTATAAGATAAAAGTTTATTCAGATGAAAAAGGAAAAATTATTTATAATATATTAAAATATACACATTTATTTGTTGTTTTATTTTTATATTTTAGTATATTTTTTACTAATAATTTATATTATTTAATATTTTTGTTTTGTATCAATTTAATAGTTTATATACAATGGAATGTTTTAGGGGGATGTTTTTGGACAAAATGGGAAAATTATTATGAAAAATTATTTTATATTGATTATAAATTTAATGATGATGATTTAGAAAGTAGTAATATTAAAAGAATGCTAAAAAGTGCATTAAATATACCAATCGAAACATCAGAATATATTATGAATAAACTTCCAATATTAGTATGTTTTATAAGTTTAATAAAAATTTATTTTTATCATATAAAAAATAATAAAATATAATTAAATAATAGAAAATGTTAATTATACAATTTATAAATTTAGAAAATAAAAATTTACAGAATAATATTTTTGATATCACTCATGAATATGGTGATTCACTTTTGAAACATAATGATATTAATTCAAACAATATTAAAATAAAAAAAATTTATATAAAAAATATTTACCATCATCAAGAAAGAATAAAATTATTATTAAAAGAATTATCAAAATATAATAAAGACGAATTAGTATGTTGTTTAAATTCAAATAATATAATATTTAATGAAAATATTAATTTATTAGAAAAAATATATAAAGACTTAAATACAGATCAAATTATTTTTTCAAGCGATATTTTGAATTTTAATAATTTAGAACATTGTTTTATAGGTTATACACATAAAATTATATCTTTTTATGAAAAAATATGTGATAAATATAATTGTGATTATATATTAATAAATGAATTAATTTATAAATATTATATAGATAATAAAGACAATATTATAATAGATTTAGAAAATAATATATTTTTTGATTTAAATGATAAAAATATAAATAATATAAAAATAATAAATAATAATATGACTATATATAATAAAAAACCAATAATAATTTTTTATAAAATAAATAAAAATTTAGTAAACCAATTAAATATTTTATTAAAACAACTAAATTTACCATTAATAAAAGATTATCATGAATATGTAATACCTTCAACTAAATTTGGTATTTTTTGTTTATATTCTTTAATAATTATTCATTATTTAATTGTAATATCACTTTTGTTAACAGTTATTTTTGCAAAAAAATTAAGTCATTTAATAATAATTTTGAGCATTTATATTTTAATTTATATACAATGGTTTATATTTAAAGACTGTTTATTAACAATATGGGAAAATAATTTTCAAAAATTATTTTTAATTGATTTTAAAATTCTAGGTGATGATTTAGAAAAAAGTAATATTAAACGCTATTTAACTAAATATTTTGGATTTTCACCTAAATTTTTGGATAAATTAGTTAATTTAATGCCATTAGTATTATGTATTATAATTATTTTTAAAATATATTATTATCATTATAGAAATAAAAAAATAAAATTAAAAAAATAGAAATATTAAAATATTTTATGAAAATAATGATTTAAAATCATCATTATCATTATTATTTAATATAATATTATTATCATTTTTATATTCAATGTTTTTATCCTTATTAAATAAATTTGATTCATTACTCTTGGGTCCCAAAGGGAGCAGAGTGATAATCGTTTCCTCTGGCTCTGCGAGAGTAGAAACGTATTCATCACCAAATTTATTATTTTCTAAATTTTCATTTTCAATATTATTTTTTTCTAACTGTATTAGTTCTTCCATTGTATTGACTATAGGATAATCAAATCTTTCAAAATCTTCTTTCATTAATTTATTTACTTTATCTAAAGATTGTTGATCATAATATTCTATATATTTTTTATGTTTATGTACATTTACTCTAACAACTGGATCATGTATTGGATAAGGATATCCTAAATGATATAAAATATAAATAAAATCATTTTCAAGATTTTCAAATCTTCCAACAAAATTTACATTTAAATTATTTTTAAAATCAATAACATGTCTATATTGAGGCATAAATATATGAATATATTCCATATCATCGACAAATTTATCAAAATGAACATATTTTTTAAAAGGTATTTTTTTTGCTAAGTGATTCCATCCAGATATAAATCTATCATATGGATTTCTAACAAAACAAAATTTAAAATAAGTATCCCATTTTTCAGATGTCATATTCATTTTTTTATTTAAAAAAGGTGATGTTCTATAATAATTTAAAACACCATGTATTCTATTTTCATAATATTTTTGATTTTTATTTTTTTTTTTTATAAAACAAAATTGTTCATGATCAGGACGTTTTAAATAATAAGTTGTAAATCCATAATATTTTTCTAAAGAACCTGCAATATAACTTCCACCTGTTTTATTAATATGTATAAAAATAGCTTTTTTATCATGATTTATACTACACATTTTAAAATTAATTATCTAAAAAAATAATAGATATGTAAATTTTCAATTAAACGAATATAATTTTCTTAAATTTATTAACGTAAATCTATTTTATTTTTACGTTAATATTATTATCTAAAAATATTTAACTTAAAAAAAAATGAATAATAATAAAATGAATATTATAATATATTATAAAAAAAATAAGAATTAAAATATCGTAAAGATGGCTGAATTTGAAAATAATCAAGAACAAACAAACAAGAAAAAAAATGGTACTGGTATTAATGCGATGGGAAATCGTGAATACAAGTCTGTTTTACGTGAGAAAGAACCTATTTTACAAACTGTTATGAAAGAAGTAATGACAGGAAATTATGAAAATGAGAAAGAAGATGGAATTCAAATTGAATATTTAGAATTTTATATGGAAGAATATAAAAAGAAACTTGGAAAAGATAAAAAAAAATATTTTCCTTATGAAAATTCAAATGAAAACAAAATTGAAAGACCCGTTTTAAATAATTCTAATCAAAAAGGTAAAAATAACCGAAGTGAAGTAGCTAAATTTAATACTATTTTAAGTACATTTAATGATGATTTAAAAAATATGTTATTTGATGAAAATAATGTTATACCTTTATTTACTGATTTTGAATATAAAATTAATAAATATTTATGTATGAATTATTGGGCAATTTTAATGTATAAAAAACTCGATTCGGGTGAAAAAATTAATCAAAAATATTTGGTAGATTGTATTTTAAGTTATTCTAGAGCAATTGAAGATTTAGATAATAATAATCCATATGGAGATGATTTTAAAAAAGCTTATACTTTTATTCATTCAAAACTATTTAAAGTTGTTGAAAAAATTTATGATTTAAAAAACAATTTAGATATTATATTTAAAAATCCAGATGTTTTAGTAGAATCCACATGGGATAAATCTAAAATATCATTTATTAAATTATATTCTGAACAAAAAGAAGTACTTGAAAATATTTTAAATGCAGTTAAAAAAAATTTAACACTTTTATTATTATATAAAGTACCTCCTGGAAATGGTAAAACCATGATTTCAGTTGCTATCGCAGCTAAAATGAATGAATTTTATTCATATTTAATTAGAAACCGTTTTATTAATGGAAAAGATGATTTAGATTTTATTATTCAAAGAGAACAATTTGAAGAAGAAAATAATCAAACTGATAATGATAATAATGATTCGGATAATGATTCAGATACTGATTCGGAAGATGAAAATGAAATTCAAACTCAAAGTCAAAGTCAAAGTCAAAATCAAAGTCAAAATCAAAATGAAATTGAAGAAGATCCAAATTCTATTGTTATACCTGAAAAAAATGAAAATATTGATCAAACAAAATACTTTTTATATATTTGTTACAATAATTTAGTAAGAACTGAAGTAGCATCACTATGTAATGCAGTCGGTATTGATTTACCTTTTTGGATGGTATCATCAGAAAAATTTGGTGAAAAAGTTGATGTTTTAATTAGACCTTGGAAAAGATGTTATGAGAATTGGAAAAGATTCAAAAAACAACGTGGTAAAAATAAGAAAGAAGAAAAATATAGATTTGCTTCATTACCTATTCAATGGGCATACTTCCAAAAAGTGACAGATAAAAGACCAGTAATGATTATTTCTGATTTATATTCAGCAGTACATTTACTAAGAACTTTTCCTGAGCGTTTTGTAGTATATTTTGATGAAACATTTGCAAGTACAAATAATATAGAGACGTTACAGATATTAGAAAATTTATCAAAAATTTCTATATTTGTATCTGCTACATTACCTGAACCTGAAAATATTCCAAATACAATTCAAAACTTTAGAGTTAAACATAATTGTACTGATAACTCATTTTTAAAAATGGTTAAATTAAATAGACAACATGTTAGTTCGACAATTGTAGCACCTGATGGTTGTATTTATTATCCCCATCAAGCTATTTCTACTATTGATCAACTTACTGAAGCTATTGAAAATATTAGGAACGATCCTCTTAAAATTAGATGTTATTCACCTTTGACAGTTTATTTACTTGCTAAAGAAATTATGAATGAATTACCAAATGAACTTAAATTTGAAAACAGATATTCAAATATAGGAAAAATCAGACACGAGGACAGTCGTTCTTATGCATTAGATATTCTTACATTTATTGCAAATAGTAATAATCAAGCTATATTTGATAAAGTTATGAATTTCCGTCCTAGAAAAATGGAAAATATTGATAAAAATCTTATGTTAACAAGTAATGCTTTTAATTATCAAGATGGTAATACAATTTACACTACATCGTTAGAGACATATAATCAAAATATTAATTTAATTACAGGACCTATTCTAAGAGCTGCTCCTAAAATAGAACCTATTATTGAAACTGTTATTAAACAGATTGAAGATAATGAAGAATTAATAGATTCTATTATTAGTAATCCTTCACAACATAATTTAAAGACAAGAAATGAAATTAACAAAAAATTAACTGAACTACAATCTAAAAAGTTTAGAATTCAATGGGTTCCCAAATTAATTGTTAATTCTGAAGAACATGGTAAACTTTTTAATCGTAAGATTTACAATCCTTCTAATAGTATTAATATTGAAGTTAATATTTTGAAACAATTACCAGATGATATAGCTAAATTAGCACTTAGTGGAGTTGGTTTATATCATCCTGAATCTATGTCTTCAATTGATAATGAAATTTTTAAACAATTAAGAAATGAATTTAAATTTATTTTAAGCACACCTGCTATTGTTTATGGTACAAATATGTCTATTAGTAATGTAGATATTGATGAATCTTATGGAGAATCAGCTTCAAGAAATTCAATTTATCAATTAATGGGTCGTGCAGGAAGACGAGGTAAAAAATCGTATAATGCCATGATTATTTTTAGAGATTGGAATTCTTTACATAGAGTTATGGCTCCTAGTTATGATGATGTAGAATCAAATATAGCTGAACAATATTTTATTAATTTGAATAATCATTAATTAAAATATTAAGTAAATTTAATAAAAATTAAAAATTTAAAACAAATTAAAAAATTAAATTAAATATTTAAACAATAATTTATAAAACAATATAAAAAAAGCAAAACAATTAATTTTTTATGTTTATTTAAAAAAAATAAAATCTTATTTTTTTTTATAATTATGAGTGACTTATTAGATAATTTACATAATGGACAATTTTTTGTAAGTAAAAAATCAATTAATAATCCTAAAAAATTAAATTTACTAGTTTTAAGTTCAGCTAATGATGAAGAAATAATATTGTATTATTCAAATAATAATTTAAATAATGATATTTTTGTTCCTTTTACTTCTTCAAAATCTTTTTCTGCTATTCAAGCTCGTAAAAATAAAAAAATTGAGTTTGATGTAAAACAAATCAATAATTTATATCATTTATTTTTAAATAATAAACAAGTTTATATTTCTAAATTAAATATTAACAATATCATTTTAGATACAAATTATTTTGCTATACAACATGATGCATCAGTATATGAAATTGTTGATTCTAATTTTGCCAATGATTTTAATTTAAAAACTTATCCTCAATTATTTTTAAAAAACATTAAACAAGAAGAAATTATTCAACAAGAAGAAGATGAACAAAATAGTCAAGAAGAAGAACAACAAATTGATGAAGTTCAATATCAAGAAGAAATTGTTCAACATCAAGAAGAAGTTGAACAACATAAAGAAGAAGAAGAAGTTGAACAACATAAAGAAGAAGAAGAAGTTGAACAACATAAAGAAGAAGAAGAAGTTGA
>JACCEB010544160.1_pt1 | contig 40352 bp, 38 predicted proteins | sample 7454761 | NCBI WGS metagenome assembly JACCEB01 (sample SAMN15323454, study PRJNA562643) | freshwater metagenome | isolation source: river surface water | place: USA:Blue River Watershed | collected 2017-08-18
ATCACTAGAAGTGCGGAAGTTGTAACCGGCACTCCAGTTGCTAAGTGAGAGATGGAATAAGCGGACAACGCAGCAAAAATCAGAATTGCGCCACCCATAGTTGGCGTCCCTCGCTTTACATGATGGGTCTTGGGGCCATCATCGCGAATTTGTTGGCCATAGCCACGTCGAGCTAGAAACTTAATGAATAACGGGGTCAAGAAGAAACTCAATAAGAAGGCTAGCGCGCCCGCAATCAAAATACCTCTCAAGTTCCCGCTCCATTTCTCTCGCTCCAGCTTTTCGAAATTATTTCTGCGATTACTTCTAGATGCTCCGCTCTTGAGGCCTTGACTAAAACTACATCTCCAGAATCCAAACGGTTAAGCAGCTCGGCGGCTGAGTTCTGATCAGGATAAAAGTGAATCGCTGTATCTGTGGAAATGTCATCGGAGATGTAGCTCCGCTCCCCAATTACCACAAGATGATCAATTCCGAGTTCACCAGCGAGCTGACCAATCTTGCGATGTAACGCCTCCGATTCACCACCAAGTTCGTGCATCTTTGCAATAAAGGCCCAGGAATTACCGCCTCGCTCTTGGGTTAGAAGGGCAAGAGTGCGAAGAGCCGCCGACATGCTTTCTGGGTTTGCATTGTATGAATCGTTTATGAGGGTTAATCCATCTAGATCAGTTAACTCCATACGCCAGCGACTCATATTTTGGTGAGTGGAGAGTGCGGCGGCAATATCGGCGGTAGAAATCCCCAAGGCATGAGCTGCAGCGGCTGCGGCAAGTGCATTTGGAACTTGGTGGACGCCCAATAATTGAAGTTCTACATGCTCTCGCCCCTCCGGAGTCACTAAATCAAAGGCTGGAAAGCCGCCATGCAGTTCTAGATCGCCAGCACGAACAGCGCAATTAGCAGTCTCGCCAAAAGTGATCGTCTTTACCGCTGAATTTGAGTTCATTTTCGGAGTGAACTCGTCGTAAGTACCGAGTACGGCGGTGGCGCCGGGCTTGAGACCTCGAATCAACTCCCCTTTCGTTTCTGCAATCTTCTCTCTGGACCCAAACTCACCTAGATGTGCGTTACCAACTTTAAGAACTACACCAACATCAGGGGCGGCTAATTCAGTTAATCGAGCTATATCGCCCAAATGACGTGCGCCCATCTCGAGAATGCAAAATTTGGTGCTCTCGTTACATTTTAAAAGTGTGATTGGAACTCCAATATCATTGTTATAAGAACTTATGGGAGCTACACAGTTACCTTGCGCAGTAAGAATTGAATTTAGAATATCTTTTGTTGTGGTCTTGCCTTGTGAGCCCGTAATAGCAACTACTTTTAGGTTTGAAAGCCGGTTCCGTAACTCAGTAGCCAATTTTGCTATTCCATCTAAAACTTCAGGAACGATAATGTGATTCCCCGGAACGCTGCGACTAACTATCGAAAGAGCTGCGCCGTTCGCCAAAGCAGATGGGACAAAGTCATGTCCATCTTGAGATTGACCTTTGAGGGCGATGAAAACAGAGCCCGGTTTTACTTGGCGGGAGTCAAAGTGGAATTCGCCTTGGATTTCCAGCTCTTCTCCTATGTAGCTACCACCGATTATTTCTGCAATCTCAGCAGCTTTCATTTTTATCATGTGCGCTCCGAAAGAGCGCGCTCTAACTCTTCAACATCGTTAAAGGGGCTTTTGACACCATTAATTTCTTGTCCAGTCTCGTGACCTTTGCCAAGAACGATGACTGCATCTCCTTTTTGGGAGAGTTGAATCGCTCGCTCAATCGCACTTCGTCGATCAATTATTACTTCTGCGCCTTCCTTCAAAACTACGCCACTTAACATCTCATCGATGATCTCTCGAGGATTCTCACCTCTGGGGTTGTCGCTGGTAAAAATCGGTAAATCCGCACCATTATTCAAGGCGCTTCCCATCATGGGTCGCTTGGCTTTGTCGCGCTCGCCGCCACAACCAAGCACTGCAATAATCCTTTGAACACCTTGAGCTCTCACAGCGGTAAGCACCCGCTCAACCGCATCCGGAGTATGGGCATAATCAACTAAGACTTTAATCCCGCGAGTTGTTGTAGTTGGGGTGACAACACTCTCCAATCTTCCAGGCGCGCCCGTTAACATCGGCAGTGAAGTTGCAATCACAAGTGGGTCAATTCCACTCTTATAGGCAAGAGCTATTGCCACAAGAAGATTCTCAAGGTTGTGCTCTCCGATCAAGTTAAATTTATTCTCAATCGAGATTCCTTCAGGACCCCTCACCAAGAGCTCAAATCCATCTGCGGTCCTCTCTCGCCGCTCTAAGTACCAGTCTGCCTTTCCTTTTACTGAGATAGATTGCTTTGGAATTGAGACCTCATTCCAGAGTTGTTTTCCGTATTCACCATCGATAGAGATCACAGCGAGTTCGGCGTAGTCATGAGTGAAAAGAGAGCGTTTCGCTTGAAAGTAGCTCTCCATCGAGCCGTGGTAATCAAGGTGATCTTGAGTTAGATTGGTGAATCCCACCGCTTGGAAATTAATTGACTTCACGCGTTCCTGGCTAAGCGCATGGCTACTAACTTCCATTGCAACGCCACGAGCGCCATCCTCTTTCATCAGCGCTAAGAGCCGCTGAATTTCATCGCTCTCTGGCGTTGTATGAGTAGCAGGAATTTTCCGCTCCCCCATTTGAATACCAATCGTTCCAATTAATCCAGATTTGTAACCAGCTGCGCTCCAGATTTGCTGGAGGAGATAAGTAGTAGTTGTCTTTCCATTTGTGCCAGTCACGCCGGCAACAAAGAGCGATTTGCTCGGCTCACCGTAGAACCAACTTGCAACTAGGCCGCAAATGGAGCGGGGCTTCGACACTACTAATCGGGGGATGGCAGAAGCGATGCGGGAGGCAACCTCATCGCCGTGCTGATCAGTAAGTATCGCCCTCGCGCCCCGTTCCAATGCGGTTGCAAGGAAGGCACTTCCATGGCTTCGCGCACCAGGAAGTGCAATGAATAAGTCGCCCTTCTCTATATTCCGAGAATCACTAGAGACGCCAGTGAACTTCACATCCACTTGCGAAGTGGGCTCAACTCCCAAGAAGTCCGCCAACTGAGAGAGGCTTCGCTCTCTAGCGCTCTTGGGGCGATTCATCAGTGATTTCGCTTTGTTTGATTCTCTTGCGCAGCTTGCTCTGCAGCAATTTTCTTCTTTAGCGCCTTTTCGTCAAGCGGATATAGGCCGTCCGACTTTTGCGTCGGTGGCACATGCTGATCCTTTAGTACAAAGCTCATAACTTCTTTAAATACTGGACCACCTAGATAACCACCGTAATAAATACCTTTTGGATCTTGAATCGTTACGCTCGCTACAAACTTAGGTTTATCCGCTGGTGCAAATCCAATAAAGGAAGCTGTATAACCCCGGTAGCAACCACAGCTATCATCAATTCTTCGCGCGGTTCCAGTTTTTCCTGCGACTCTATAGCCGGAAATGGCGGCACCTGGCGCAGTTCCAGCCGCAGATACGACGCTCTCCATCATCAATCGCAACTTGGAAGCTGTTTCGCTACTGATAACCCGATTTGAAGATTGCCTTTCAGCTGGGGTATACCGTCCAGCTGCATCGCTGATTCCTGCAATCAGTGTCGGCGTCACTCGAACTCCATCATTTGCAATCGTTGCAAAAATCGATGTCGCCTGCATAGCTGTTACTGAGTAACCCTGCCCAAAGGCAACAGTAGGTGCAGTTGTCCCCGACCAATCTTTAACCTCTAAAAGTTTTCCAGTTTCTTCACCAGGTAATCCGGAACCCGTTTTGGTGGAAACACCAAATTTCTTTAGGTAGCTAAACAACTTATCGTTAGTAATCATCTCGCCAATTTTTATTGATGCAGTATTGCTTGATTGGGCAAGCGCGCCAGCTAAAGTCAACCGTAAAACTGGGTGTGGGTCGTGATCTTTAAATACCTTTATTGAACGCTTTAATTTATATGGAACAGTGAGAACTGTTTCTGGCTCGACTTTGCCTTCTTCCATCGCTGCAGCAAAAGTCACAACCTTTCCGGTTGAACCGGGTTCATACACTTCTTGAACGGAAGGATTCTTCCAGCGATACGGATCTACACCTTGAGTCTTGCCAGGGGTAAATGATGGATAAGTTGCGTGAGCAATGATCTCTCCAGTCGCGGGATCCATCACAATCACGGTCCCAGAAAGCGCGCGTGCTTTCTTGACTGCTTTCATGATTGCTTCTTGCGCTACCCATTGAATATCGCGATCAATAGTTAAGTGGATTGTGTTGCCCTTCCGCTCCTCCGCAGTAATCTTCTGGGTTCCCGGGATTATGGTTCCGCCGGCATTGGAATAGGTGTATTCACCATTTACGCCCGCCAAAGTTGAATTCATGCTGTACTCAAGTCCAGCAGCGCCACTTCCCTCTTGATTTACAAATCCAACGACTGCGGCGCCGAGCTCACCTTCTGGATATTCACGCGCATAGATTCGCTCGGCAAAAAAACCAGAGAGTCTTTTACTGAAACCATTCTCGGTCTCCATAATGGCGGCGTTGTAGCTATCAATAGATTCTTCCAAGTTTCGCCATACCGCGGGCTTGACGCTCTTATTGATAACTACATACCTTCGATCACCAATCAAAAGCGGAAGTAGCTCTGATTCCTTCATATCCAGAATCGGTGCGGCCAGGCTCGCTAGTTTTTTGGGATAGTCGACGATTGCTTGATCTACAAGTATTCGATAAGAAATCACGGAGCGGGCAAACTCAACGCCATTTATATCGGTGATTGCGCCTCTCGGTGCCAAAATAATCGACTTTTTAGCAAGTTCGGAATCTGCTCGGTTGGCATAGCCAGCCGCCCTAACTGCTTGAACATCAACTAAGCGAACTGCGAAGGCAACGATAAGAACTAACGAAATCGCTACTAAATACCGGATTCGGCGGAGCGAGATCATGTCGTGTGGCATCTAGGGCTTCGCCTTAACTTCTACTGTCTCGGTTAGATCCAAGAATCGCGGAGTGGTGCTTGGCACCATTCCTAAGGTTGTGGCCCGCGCCGCAAGATTTTCAGGGGTAGAGATTCGAGCAACCTCACGGAGGGCGGCTTCGCGCTCTTCGTTGATTGCAATCGCCTCCAACTTCAATTCCCTAATTCGAACTGCATCGTTTCCAAGCAGAATATTGATTCCTAATAATCCAAGTAATCCCAAGGAGAGAATCAATCCGATTAATCCGTAGAAGAGGCGATCGCTCGCTTGCTCTCCGGGAGTCGGCTTTAGATCAGGAACTAAACGAAGGACAGCACGAGTTGAGCGATCTACAACAGCCTTACGCGACTTCGCTACGGCCGGTGCGAGAGCGGATAGCGCCATTAGATCGCCACCCGCTCAATCGCACGTAACCGGACGGATTGCGCACGGGAATTCATCTCTATCTCTTCGGGGCTAGCGCTCTCACTTCCGCGGAAAACAAGTTGGTACTTCGCCCTCAAATGATCGATTTCTACTGGGAGACCTTTTGGATTCTTTGACTCAGACGCCTTAGCAAAAATTTCTTTTACAATCTTGTCCTCAAGAGACTGAAATGACATCACTACTACACGCCCACCAACTCTTATGAGTTCTAGCGCCTTTGGAATTGCCCGTTCTAGCGTTGAGAGTTCTTGATTGACCTCAATCCGAAGCGCTTGGAAGGTACGTTTCGCGGGGTTTCCGCCGACTCTTCTCGCGGGCGCCGGAATGCTTGCTTTTACTATCTCGGCAAGGTCGGTAGTCGTCTTCAAGCTTCCGGTATTCCGGGCTTTAATGATGTTATCTACGATTCGAGGCGCAAATCTCTCTTCGCCATAAGTACGAAGGACTCTTACTAAGTCTTCCTTCGAATAGTTCTCTAGAACATCCTTTGCGGTGAGCTTAGAGCTCTGATCCATCCGCATATCAAGTGGCGCAGTATTTGAATAGGAAAAGCCTCGAGCCGTCTCATCAAGTTGTAGCGATGAGACTCCTAAATCAAAGAGGATTCCATCAACGCCATCAATCCCTAGTTCACTTAGGACTTCTGGCATCTGGTCATAAACAGCATGAACCACCGTGAATCGTGAACCAAATTTGGCCAACCGGGTAGTTGCAAGGCTAAGCGCCTCGCTATCTCGATCTAATCCAACGATTCGAAGATTTGGGAATCGCTCTAATAGAGCTTCGGAGTGGCCGCCGAGTCCTAGCGTTGCATCGATGACTATCGGATTTGCACTTCGGTCAATTGATGGAGTGAGAAGAGTGATGCAACGTTCTAACATCACAGATTGGTGTGCCATCTTCCCCTCTTTCATCTTCTCCCTTAATTCCTTACCTCTCTTCCTCTGCTCTGGTCACCGCCGGCCGACGGATCTGGGGTTCAAGCGGCGCCGGGGAAGGGGCGTCGCTCGCTGAAGGTCGGCGGTGGCCAGAGAAGAGGCCTAAAGATTTAGAACAATCCCGGGAACACCTCCTCGGAGACTTCTGCAAAACCTTTTTCACGATCCTTTAGATAGCTCTTCCATGATTTGCTATCCCAAATTTCAACTCGGGTATTTGCGCCAATTACTACGCAATCTCGCTCCAGGGCTGCATATTCACGAAGTCCATTTGGAATCATGACGCGACCTTGCTTATCTGGAATTTCATCGTGCGCACCGGCAAACATCACGCGCATGTAATCGCGAGCTGATTTTGCAGTTAATGGCGCTTGTTTTAGCTGTTCTGTGATTCGAGCAAATTCGCTACTTGGAAATACATACAAACAACGCTCTTGACCTTTTGTAATTACCAATCCATTTGCTAATTCATCGCGGAATTTTGCGGGAAGAATCAATCGACCTTTTTCATCGAGACGAGGTTCATGGGTGCCTAAAAACACTTGATACCTCCCCCGGTCTTGCCGCAGAACCCCCGTTCTGCTTAATTCCCCACTTTACTCCCTTTTACTCCATTTTCAACCACCCTTCTCCATTTCTATGCAGAGGCAACGAAGCGCTCCTCCACTTGATTTTGGGTATAAAAAAACCCGCCTCCAGGGCGGGCCGTAAGACGGATTGGGGCGGGTTAGCTACTCGCCAAGGTTCCTTCGATCCCAACGCTCTTCAAAGCGGGCGCTCCACTTGGGCCCCTTCTTTTCACGTGGGACTCGATCTTTGAGGCTATTCATCAGGCCTCCGAGGTTAGAAATGGCAAGAACCGCTCCACTCAAAGAGATTGCAAATCCAGCTATGCCAATCGGAGGGGTTTGGGAGACCATTCCCGTGAGCAGTCCAATGATTCCAACTACGACTAGAAGGAATCCAACAACTACTCGAGTTCGGCTTGGGGTCTTGCCGCTAAAGGCAGAGATAAGGCGAGGGTCATCGGCAGCGAGAGCTTCTTCCATCTCGGCCAATAGGCGCTTCTCATGCTCAGAAAGTGGCATAGCGCTGACAATAGTAGAAGGAATTGTGGAGGGAAAGTCGAATTACTCACTCAGCGCTCAGAAGTGGCTGGGTCGTCGCTAGCACCTTCCTGAGAGGGCTCTTCTACAAGGCGAGCTGGCTGAACTGAACCGCTACCGAATCTGGTGATTGCTCGATCAATCGCGACTTGCGCCTCACGCCAACCGCTCTCGCGCTCGCCCAAAAGTAATTGTTCGACTGCGCCCTCCTCGTCAACTAAATTTTCTAGCGATACTCCAAGAAGTCGAATTCTCGAGCCATCTAATCTCAAAGAGGTAAAGAGGTCGCGCGCAACTTCAAATACCTCATGCATCCCATTTATGGGAAGGGGGAGAGTTTTTGACTTGGTGGTATTTGTAAAGTCGGAGAAACGGACCTTTAATCCGATTGTTCTGGCTCTCAATTCGCGCTTTCGCATTCGATGGGTCGCTCGCTCCGAAAGTCGGAGCAATTCACGGAAAATCTCTTCGCGATCCTCTAAGTCATATGCAAAAGTCTCAGCAGCGCTAATGCTCTTCTCGGGAGAGTCCGTTATTACCTCTCGAAAATCTCTACCCCAAGCCAATTCGTAGAGAGACTCCCCGGCTCCATCACCAAGGGCGCGCTTTAGGGTCGCTAATGGAGTGTTGGCAATCTCTCCAACAGTGCGCAATCCCAATCTTTGTAGCTCTTCATTTGTCTTTGGTCCAACACCCCACAACTCCCCTACCGGAAGTGGATGTAAGAATGTAAGAACCCGCTCATCTTGAATCTCCAGCATGCCATCAGGTTTACATCTTCCAGAGGCTAATTTTGCGATGAATTTTGAACTCGCAATTCCGACCGAACATGTAATCCGTTCTTGCTCTTTAACGCGTTTTCTAATCTGGGCTGCAATATCTCTTCCCTCACCAAATAATCGCTTCGAACCACTTACATCAAGGAAGGCTTCATCAAGTGATAGTGGTTCGACATGAGGAGTGAAATCAAAGAAAATCTCCATAACTCTTCGTGAGACTTCGGAATAACGTTCATGATCAGGCGGGATGAATACCGCCGTTGGGGCCATGCGTTGCGCTCGCGATACCGGCATGGCAGCGCGAATGCCAAACTTTCGCGCCAGGTAATTTGCAGAGAGAACAACTCCCCTCGCTCCAGCTCCTACGACTAGCGGTTTTCCACGGTATTGCGGGTAGTCAAGTTCAGATACCGAGGCAAAGAATGCATCCATATCTACATGGAGGATTGTGGAGCGCTCTCTCATTGCTTCACTCACAAGATGCGAGATTACGCCACTTTTCATAGGCATCTAGTAGTCCCCATGCCCCGGTGGCGCGGAGCGAGACTCCCCTAGGTCCGGTTCTTCTTATCTCTCCTCGAACTAATAAGAGCTGAGAGTTAAGAAGCGTACTTGCATAGGATTTTTGGGTATCTTCAAAGAAAGTGGCATCGCTACAACCAAAGCCATCATCGAGGGTTAAAAACATAACTCGCTTGCCTGATCTTACGGGCGGAGTTTGTAGCGCTACTTTTACTCCAGCGACAAGGACTTGAGATTTAGAGCGTTGCTTTAATAAATCGCTTGAGCGAACCGCACCAATCTCATTTAAGAAATTAGAGTAGAACTCAATCATGTGATGTGAGATATCCATATTTAGATGCTCAATCTCATGCTTTACCAATTCATCACTTCTCAGATCAGGTAGACCACTTTTAACTAGCGATGGCGTAAAGGCCATAGTTAGTTGGGAGCTACTGGTTTTACTTGTTGAGCGCGACCACTTATATAAATCATTTAAGTGGAGTAATAGATCGCGACGATTCAGGTTAGTTTCATATAAAGAGTCAAAAGCTCCGACCATAAGTAGAGATTCGGTAATCGGCTTACTTACTTCAGCTCTATGTACGAAGTCAGCGAGATCTAGAAATGGCCGGGCTTTCATTATCGAATCAACCTCGTTATCGCTAATGCCGCTCACATCAGATAGAGCAATTCGAATCGCGCCAGCCTCTACTCGATAGCTCTTATCTGAGCGGTTGATATCAATTGGGGCGATCTTTATCCCGCATTGGCGGACCTCATCGAGGATTAATCGCTTTGGATACATCCCTGGATCATGAGTTAAGACGCCAGCTAGAAAAGCAGCTGGGTAGTGGGTTTTTAACCAAGCAGATTGATAGGTGGGTAGTGCAAAGGCTGCGGCATGAGCTTTACAGAAACCAAAGGAGGCAAAGGCGCGCAGCACATCCCAAATTTCTGTTACCACCGCTAATGAGTAACCGCGAGCAAGCGCAGCCGGAAAGAACCAATCACAGATAACTTGTTGGCTATCGCGATCACCTAAAGCGCGTCGCTTCTCATCAGCTTCAGCTAGCGAGACTCCAGTCATAGTCGAGATGATTTCGATGACCTGTTCGTGGAATACGACAACCCCTTCGGTATCACTCAATATCGGGGCGAGATCAGGATGGATCATTGATCTTGGCTTCCAGCCCTGCCGGCTATTTAAGAATGGAGTAATCATGTCGCTCTTTACCGGGCCGGGGCGGAAGAGTGAGATATCGATTATCAGATCGTTAAAGCTCTCGGGTGCGAACTTTCCTACTAGTTCACGTTGCCCAGGGCTCTCGATTTGGAATAGGCCTAGAGTCTTAGTTGATTGGATTAATTCGAAGGTTGCGCCATCATCAAGAGGTATCGAATCGATATCTATCTTCTTATTAGCGCTCCGCTCTATCTCAGTAACAGCATAGGCAAGCGTGGATTGCATCCGTACCCCAAGGATGTCCAGCTTCAATAAGCCGATTGCCTCTACATCATCCTTATCCCATTGAATCATTGGGTAGCCGCTTGCATTCTCTTCAATTGGAGCGCGGTCATATAAACCGATATCAGATAAGACAACAGCGCAAGGATGCATTGCAAGGTTTCTTGGTAATCCATCTAGTCGTTCAGCCAAACCAATCGCCATCCGCCAAAGTGGCGAAGTGAGATTTAGAGTTTTAAGTTCCGGCAGATTCTCTAGAGATTTACCTATATTTCGCGCTCTTATGTGCGGTAGCGACTTTGCTACTAAATCAATCTCCATTGGTGGAAGTGAGAGCGCGGCGCCAACATCACGAATCGCATGGCGAGCGCGATATGTATCAAACATCGCAACAGTTGCGGCTCGCTCTTTATAGAAATCAAATACTTGATCATAGATTTCAAGGCGGCGAGCTGATTCGACATCGATATCGATATCAGGAAGCGCGGCTCTAAGTGGTGAGCAAAATCGCTCCATAAGAAGTCCAAGTGATAGCGGCTCAACCCCAGATATCCCAAGCAAGTGGCAGACAAGTGAACCAGCGCCGCTCCCTCGGGCTGCGACTCGGATTCCAGAGTTACGAGCGCGATCGGTCACGTCTGCGACAGTTAGGAAATATGACTCGTAGCCAAGGGTTTTGATTATCTGTAGCTCTTTCTCCAATCGATCTATTACATCGCTAGATACTTCACTTCCATAACGCCAATTTATGCCTGAGTAAGAACGCTCTCTTAATTGGTTCACCAGTTCTTCATGGCTAGATGCGCCAACAACGCTTGGTTCGGGAAGGTGAATCGAACCGATTCCAATATCAATTCGTGGCGATAGTTGGGCCGATTCTGCCCACTCTCTAGTTGTTCGAAGCAGAAGCCTTCCGTTCCGCTCCCCGGCTGCCCTAGCGATAATCTCCGCTAAATAAGCCATCTCCTCGCTACTTTTCAAGAATGCCTCAGCGTTCTTGCGCTCTACAACGCTGCGATGAAGTGGCAAGAGATTTCGAGTCGCATCCAAGATATCGGCGATTGGGGCATCCAAACGTTCTCTCATTCGAACGGCATTACTTAATACAACTTTTAGATCATTATCTCTAGCAAATCCAAGGGTTCTAGCAGCATGTGCGGTAGATCGGATTCCCTCGCTCTCTAGATGAGTGACGCACTCAAGAGCTTGATCTTTAAATATATCTCTAGTCTTATTTAAGATTGCGAGCGCTTTATCGTAACGACGCGAGAGAATCGCCAGGCTTACCTCAGAGCTTGGTCCATGCAATAGAAGAAGATTTTTTGTGTGACTTTCATTAGCAATAAAGAAATCAGCGCCTGGAGGTGAACTAAGTCGTTTTAGCGCTGTTACTAGGCGAACTAACGAGCTCCAATTATTTGGAGTAGCTAGAAGTGTCAACCTAGATTGATTCTCATACTCGATATCTATTCCGATAATCGGAGCGATTGAATTTAATTCGCAACTTGTGGCAAAACGGATAGCGCCAGCGAGAGTATCTCGATCAGTTAGGGCAAGTGCGTTCATCCCTAACTCGCCAGCTCTAGCAACTAGTTGGTCGGGAAGATTTGTTCCATATTTAAATGAGTAGCCACTTGCTACATGTAGATGTGTGAAGCTCATGTCTTTAAGCTCATGTCCTTAAGCTCATGTCTTTAAGCGCTGGCAGATCTTGAGGTCGGCCTTATCCGCCAGATTGGATTACGAGGATCGATAACCTCTTCGCGTTCAATCTCGAAGGTCGCCATCGTTCCAATCGGGGCTGCCTCTACTCGCCAGAGAATGCGCGCACCATCATCGGGGCGATAGAAGCCATCGCTCGCTCGATTCCACCAGCCACCTGATTCGCGCCAAGAAGATAAAACGGAATGGATACGGAAGCGCTGGCCGCGGAAGGTGAATTCAGCCGGCTCGCCGCCTATTAGGTATATCTGGGGTGGGTTAGGATTTTCGAACATTTGTTCGAACCCTAGCGAAGGGGCCTGACAGGCTGCAAATGCTGATCTACGAATGTTGACCCAACCGACACGAGCCGCTCGCCTCTTATTTACCTAGTTATTTACCTAGGCGGTGCGAGTATCCGCTCGTGATCACACACAAGCCATCCACGTCCGCCCAGGGCAACTCCCTCCGCGTACGTCTCTCTGCCATCACAAGCTCCCTCGCGCTAGTGATATCCGCTCTCGTAGTGCTCACTTCCCCGCAGGCCTCAGCAAATACCTATGCTGTTCCTGCAGCACCAACCATCACCAAGGCATATGTAACTGATGCCGGTATCCGTGTCCGATTCAATCCTGTTAGCGCATCACCTGCGGTAACTCACTATGTAGTTACCGGTGGACAAGGATCATGTCCAGTTGTCGTACCTGCAACCACATCCGGTTCGGTTCGACTACCGATTCTTGAAGGACAGACCTCTGCAACTGTAAATGTGCAGGCTGTAAATGCTTATGGTTTCTCACCTGCTGCAAAGTGGAGCAAGACTTTCACAGCAACTGATCTTGCTGGCGTCGCAAAGACCTCTGCAAAAAATGTCCAACTACTTGCGCTAAGTGATTTCCACGGCGCACTTGAAGGTTCATCTACAAATGCTGGTACCGCGTTATTGACTTCTGCATTTGCAAATGAGCGAAAGGCTGTTGCCTCAACTATCACTCTTTCAAGCGGTGACAATATTGGCGCAGCTCCGGCTATCTCAAGCCAATTCGAAGAACTTCCAACTATCGAATCAATGAATTTGATGAAGTTCGATGTCTCTACATTTGGAAATCATGAGCATGATAGAAATATCGCTCACGTCCAGAAAGTCATTGGTGCTTCTGATTTTGCCTGGGTCGCATCTAATTACAGCTCCCTTGAGCCGCTTAAGTCAGGTACAAAAGCAGCTAAGAGTTATGTGATTATCGACCGTGGTGGAGTAAAAGTTGGCGTTGTCGGAATGAATACCGATGAGACACCTGAGGTAATTTTCCCTGGAAACCTCGATTACACAGATGCAAGTGGTGCGAAGAAGACCTTACAAATCTCCGCCTCGGTTGCTGGCGTAAATCAAGCAATCAAGGATGCAAAGTCCGCTGGCGCTGACATTGTTGTAGCGCTACTTCATTACGGCTGGTCAGAGAACGCTGATGGGCTAGCAAAGGGCCAACTCTTGGATCTCGCAAAGGGAATCAAGGGTGCAGCAGCAGTTCTTGGTGGCCATAGCCACCAGCGCTACAGCAGCATCATGGGAACTTCGGCTCGCTATGGCTCGACTCTCATCGCACAAACCCCAAATGCTGGTGTTGGTTACAACCGTATCCAGCTCTGCGTAAGTGGAAGCAGAGTCCAGGGAGCATCCCTCGACTACGTAACAACCGCTGACCTAAAGGGTGTAACCGCTGATACAGCTGGTGCGGCGCTCGTTAAGAAATATAAGGATCAACTGGTGACCAAACTTGATGTAAAGATTGGTCAAGTTTCTGAACTATTCCCACGCGGCGGTACTCCTGCCGTAGAGCGCGCTGGCGAAACTCCAATGGGTAATTACCTCGCTGATTTGATGCGCAAGGAATTGAAGACTGACTTTGCGCTAACAAATGGTGGCGGTCTACGCGATACCTTCCCAGCGGCTACTTACAAAGCTGTCGATACAACTTACAAGCGCCCCGCAGCCGGGGTTACTGGTCCATTTGATGTGACCCTCGGAGATGCAATCTCAGTGCTTCCATTTGGTAACTCAGTTGCTGTTGCGACAATTTCTGGAACCCAGCTCTGGGCCGCTCTAGAAAATGGAGTCTCGCAACATCCATCCGGTGGTCGATTCCCGCAAATCTCTGGATTCAAGTTCTCCTTCGACACTTCAAAAGCAGTGGGATCAAGAATCACTGCTGTTACTAAGTTAGATGGAACTGCAATCGCAAAAGATGCAAAGACCTACACGGTAGCCACAAACGACTTCATGCTCTATGGAGGCGATGGTTATACGATGCTAAATCCTTCTACCGCTAAATTCCCTGGCAAGTTATTGCTAGACATATTGGTTGATGGAATCAAGGCAGATCTAGCAGCTAAGCGAGTCACCCAGACTCCTAAAGCTGATGGACGAATCACAAAAGTAGGCTAAAAGCTAGAAATAAAAGAGACCGCGCCTTTGAATAAAAGGCGCGGTTTTCTTTTGCGACACGCCGAAATAGTTGAAACTTCAAGCAAATTGGTTTAATCTTCAACCAACTGTCTCGAAAGGACGCAAACTAAATGGATATTCTCCTGGTAATCGGTCGCGTGCTCTTTGCGTTGATCTTCATCAACTCAGGTATCGCACACCTCACAAAGCTCAATGACATGACTGGCTACGCCAAATTCAAGAAAGTTCCGGCTGCCAAGTTAGCGGTCATAGTGACCGGCCTGATGTTGATCATCGGTGGTCTCTACATTGTCTTTGGCGTTTACGCCGATCTTGGTGCGCTACTTCTTGCGCTCTTCCTCGTGCCAACCGCATTTATGATGCATAACTTCTGGACCATCCAGGATCCGCAAGCCAAGCAAGGTGAGATGATCAATTTCTTCAAGAACCTCTCTCTTGCCGGCGCTGCCTTGATTATCTTCGTATTGGTTGGAAGCGGAGTTGATTTCGGTCCTGCGGTAACTGATGGATTCTTCAACCTCTAATACAAAACTCTAATACATAAAGAGTCACAAATAAGACCCCTGGTTTCTCAGGGGTCTTATTTATTTCAGGCTACCTTTACCTCGTGGAAATACTCCTAGCCATCATCTGTGGCGTTGCCATCGGTTCAATCTTGGGCTTTGTTGGCGCCGGAGGCTCGATGGTAGCTGTTCCTATGTTGATCTATGTATTTGGAATGACGCCGGTGCAAGCAACTACTGCTTCACTCATAATTGTATTTAGTGGGGCGTTATCTGGAGTTATCTCTAAGTTCAAAAGTAAGGATGTTCTGGTTAAAGAATCGCTCTCAATTTGGGCGATTGGATTAGCAACAAATTTCGGTGGAGCTTATGTGCTCCCAAAGATCTCTGAATCAATTATCCTCACCGGCTTTTCACTAGTTCTCATCTCTGCGGGAATTTCAATGCTGCTAAAGCCGCCCACTGGATCAAGTGAACGGAAGATGCCCCTACCTGCGCTGATTGGCTTATCGCTGTTGGTGGGCGCACTTACGGGTCTCTTCGGTATCGGCGGAGGGTTTATCGCAATCCCTATCTTGGTCCTCTTTTACAACGTCTCTCCCGCCAAAGCCGCAGGTACTTCGCTCTTCATAATCACGATAAACACGCTCACGGGCTTCTTTGCTCATTACCGTCATTGGGAGGAAGTCTCCTGGGAAATACCAATCCTCATCGCGGTAGTTGCGGTCCTAATCTCAACGTTAGCTGCCAAACGGAGTACTTCGATGAGCCCGCAATCTTTAAAACGTGCATTTGCATACACCGTATTTGCCATAGCCGCCTTCACTCTCATTGAGACATGGCTCTTTTGAATAGAATTTAGAAGTGGACGGCATATTAGAAAAGGCTGCAGTAAAGCGTGCCGCTGAGGCAATAAAACGCAATGAGATGTCAGGCGAGATAAAAGTTCTCTCTGATAGCGCGCGCACTGCACAAGATGCGGCAACGGCACTTGGCATACAAGTGGGACAGATAGCTTCCTCAATCGTCTTCAAACTTCCAAGCGGCAATCCACTTTTGATAGTGACCTCAGGTCGGCATCGCGTAAACACTGATTTGGTATCAAGGGATCTAGGAGTAGAAGGACTTGGAAGAGCCGATGCAGACTACGTTAAGAATGTCTCGGGATACTCTGTAGGTGGAGTTGCCCCAGTCGGTTGGCTAAACGCCCCTGAAATAATTTTGATTGATAGAGCGCTTGGTGAATATGAAGAAGTTTGGGCTGCCGCTGGCCATCCCCATACAGTTTTTCCAACTAGCTTTGATGAACTACTTAGAGTAACTGGCGGTACTGATGCGGTAGTTGGCGACTGATGCAACGCCTTAGTCAAAAAGTATTTGGTGAAGGTGAACCGTTATTGCTAATTCATGGCATGGGATCGGCAAGTACTGCATGGAAACCAATCCAAAGCGAGCTAGCCCAGCACTTCAAAGTTGTGTTAGTAGATCTACCTGGACATGGAGATACCCCGTTGATTAAAGGGGCGCCTATGGATCCACATAGCTTGGCCCTTTCCGCGCTTAATGAAATGAGTGAGTTGGGCTTAGAAGAATTCCATGTCGTTGGTAACTCTCTGGGTGGTTGGGTTGCACTTGAGATTGCAAGTTCTGCCCCCGAGCGAGTGAAGAGCGTGACCGGCCTTGCTCCCGCGGGTCTTTGGCTAAACCCTTACAACGTGCGCTATCCCGCAACAGCGCTAGCAAGATTTCTAGCTCGATCGACTAGCAAATTGGCGCCAACAGCGCTGCATTTTGAAGCAGCGCGCAAGCTCGGTTTTGCTGATGTGAGCCCAAGATGGAATGAATTCTCTTATGAACTCTGTCTAGACGCAGTAACTGCGATGGCAAAGGCAGATGGCTATTACCCTGCCTGGGATGGGATGTTGATGAAACGTTTCGATGGAAAAATTCCAGAGCAGATTCCCGTGACAATTATTTTTGGTGATACTGATCGCACGCTCCCTGAAACTACTTGCCAAGAACGCTCAATCGCACCAGCTCATGCTAAGTGGATTATCTTTCCTAATACCGGACATGCCCCCATGTGGGATAGCCCCCAGGATGTAATCGCTGCAATTAGAGAGACTGCTAAATTGTGATGACTACAAAAGTCTATTTTTGGAGAGTTCCACGTAAGTACTTTCTTTGGGCGATACTTCGTATGGCTCTTGATAGACGTGCGCTAAGAAGAAATCCCAGTATCTCATTCTGGAAATTATTGGGAACAGGAAAGGGAGAGACTTTTACTCCTCGAGATGCAGATCCAAGCCGATGGGGACTATTAATAAACATTGAAGATCAGGGGTTAGCTGAATTCGAAAATTCTAAGTTGATAAAAAACTGGAATGGAAAATCTATCGAGAAGTTTGAGGCGACTCTTAAGCCAATCGCAGTCCATGGTAAGTGGTCTAGAAAGAATCCATTCAAATCAGAAATCGCTCCGATAGATTGGAATGGCAAGGTTGTTGCGATAACGAGAGCTCGAATCAAGTGGCGTAAGAATTTTCTATTTTGGAGCTCTGTACCTCCCGTAACGAAGAGTTTGAGGAGCGCTCCAGGTTTAATCAGCGCAATTGGAATTGGTGAAGCGCCACTGGGACTACAAGGAACTTTTTCGATCTGGGAAGACCCAAAGACGATTAGTTACTTTGCCTATCGGGGTGAGGCTCATAAAGAAGTTATCGCAGCTACAGCTCGCGAGAAATGGTATGCCGAAGAGTTGTTCGGCCGATTTGCGCTGATAAGTTCATCTGGAGTGCTCTAGCCGGCGATTAAGGCAGAATTGACCCATGTCGATTCGCAACTTCCGGCCCAGACGGGATTCGCGTCGTCGTATAACTCCTTTTCAGAACTTCCTCTTAATTGCAGTTTTAACCGTGGCGATTGGCCTACAGATTTCTTATCCACTTCTAGATGGCGAACCGCTTCGTCTTGTGACTATTTCGACTGTGTATTGGTGCGCTGGCGCCATGTTGCTACACGCGCTCTTTGCTTATCGCCTTGCTTACGCAATTCGCTTTCTAGCAATCACGTTTTTTTATGCCCTCTTTGTTGAACAGATAGGAATGCGAACTGGTTGGCCGTTTGGAACTTACGAATATTCAGGCTCGTTGGGCTATCAAATTTACGGAGTGCCACTAGTTGTGCCCTTTGCCTGGCTAATGATGGCCCATCCAATTTTTCTGGCAGCTAGAAGAATCGCACCGCGATGGGTTTTTCTTGTTGGTGGTTATGGATTAATGGCTTGGGATCTCTTCTTGGATCCACAGATGGTTTCAGCAGGGCGATGGACTTGGGAATTTTCTGGCTCAACGGTTCCATTTCAACCTGAGATTCCAATCTCAAATACCTTTGGTTGGCTATTAACCGGAATGGGTTTGATGGCCTTACTTAATTTTGCGCTGCCCAAAGAGCGACGCTCTCTTGGAGCTAGTCGCGCAGTGCCGGAGTTCTTCCTGATGTGGAGTTGGTTGAGTGGGATTATCGCCAATCTCTTCTTCTTCGATAGACCTGGAGTGGCTCTTCTTGGAGGTTTTGCCCTCGGTATCGTGGTGGCCTGGTACTTCTTATCGGTGAAACTTGGGCGTAATGACTAATGGATCAACTTTCCCAAGCGCTAATCTCGTTGATTCTCATTTTCTCTCTCTTTAATTTCTTTACCGCTCGCTCGGTTAAGTCAAATAGAACTCCTGTATCGGAGTCGGTGGCGCTTTTGATTCCCATGCGTAATGAAATCGAAAACGCAGAAGGAGTACTTTCCGCAGCCTTTGCCCAAGTGCAACTCGACAATTTCAAAATCCGAGTTCTTGATGATGAATCTTCTGACGGTACCGCTGAAGTATTGAAGATAGTTAAGGATTATCGCTTTGAATCTATCCCCGCAACTCCATTACCAGAGGGTTGGCTCGGTAAGAACTATGCGTTACAGCAACTTGCAAATCGCAGTAGTGAAGAATTTCTGGTTTTCCTCGATGCAGATGTTCGCCTGGAGAAGAGCGCCATCGCAGACGCAATTGCGCTACTCAAAAAAGAAGGTTGGGACTATATCTCTCCTTACCCTCGCCAAATTGCTAGTACGCCTATTGCAAAACTCGTGCAACCATTACTTCAATGGTCCTGGTTTGCTTCATTGCCACTTAGATTAATTGAGAGGAGTAAGAGTCCGCGCACGGTTGTAGCCAATGGACAACTATTCATTGTTCGCAATTCACATTATCAAAGAGCAGGCGGTCATCAGGCGATAAAGGGTGAAGTAATAGATGATATGGAGTTAGCTCGTTTACTCCGCAAATCTGGAGCTATCGGTTCGGTTGTAGATGGATCGAAGATAGCAAGCTGCGAGATGTACAAGGACTCAGATTCTCTAATCGCTGGATACTCAAAGTCACAATGGCGTGCCTTTGGTGGAACGCCAGGAGCACTGGTTGCAATCTCAATACTTTTCTTCTCCTCAATTTATCCGGCGATTTCTGCGATTCAAGGCGAAAGTTGGGGACTCTATGGATATTTAGCGCTAATAATCTCCAGGCTGCTAGCGGCGGCACGGACTAAATCAACAATATTTTCAGCACCTCTTCACCCCTTAGCGATAGCGATCTGGATTGGATTGATTATTAGATCGATTTTTCTAAAGCGAATGGGACGACTTGAATGGCGCGGTAGGGCGATATGAGCCATCACTTTCCCACTAAGACCCCGAAGGCGATAGTCGTTATTGGTGGCGGGATGGCGGGTCTTGCCAGCGCTGCGCGATTGGCAAAAAAAGGTCACAAAGTCACGCTCTTTGAAGCGAGCAACAAATTGGGAGGTAAGTGCCAAACAGAGAACATAGATGGTTTTCGCTTCGATACCGGACCTTCATTACTGACTCTTCCGGCCGTTTATCGAGACCTCTTTATCAAAACCGGCAAACGCCTTGAGCACCTTGTCGAGTTGAAAGCAGTTGATCCCTCTTTTGAATACATTTTCCATGACGGAAAGAGGGTGACATTCCCAAATCTTTCGCATAACGGTACCGTGAAAGCTATATCGGAGACTTTTGGTGAGTCAGCCGGACGTGATTGGCACAAACTTCTCACTCGAGCAGAAGCGATGTGGGAATCTTCTCGGGAGAGTTTTATAGAAGGCGAACTTAGAAGCTTAATTCCTTTTCTTAAGCGGAAGAGTTTCTTCCATGATCTATTTACGATTGCACCCTGGCGCTCGCTACGCTCTTTGACGAATAGCTACACGGATAATGAGTATCTAAGAAGAATTATCGATCGATATGCGACCTACACTGGATCTGATCCTCGCAAAGTACCCGCAGTCCTATTGACTATAGCTTTTGTAGAAGAGGCTTTCGGAGCTTGGCATGTGACTGGTGGAGTTGGGACGCTTGGAACGAAACTCGCGCAACGCGTCGCCGAATTGGGCGTAGCAATCCACCTAAATTCAACTGTAGCGGCCATTAACACTGAGGCTGGTAGAGCTACTGGGGTCACGTTGACGGATGGAAGAAATTTCGCCTGTGATTTGGTGATTTCAAATGCCGATGCCTTAGAACTCTATAGTGAATTAGTTAAAGAAGAACCGAAGGCAAAACCAGCTCTCAAAGCTTTGAGGCGAGCTACTCCTTCGCTCTCTGGCTTCTCGCTCCTGCTCTCATTAAAGGGTAAGAGTGATCTGAAGCATCACACTGTGGTTTTTCCAGAGAACTACGATGACGAGTTTGATGCAATCTTCAAGCGTAATGAGCCGCCCAAAGATCCGGCCATCTATATCTGCAATCCAAAAGATCAGGACATGGTTCCTGCACCAGATCACGAAGCTTGGTTTGTTCTCATAAATGCCCCGCGGCATGACCCAGAAAATGGAACCGATTGGAATAAGTCTGGATACAAAGAGGAGTATGCCAACCTGATCATTTCCCAGATGGAGCGCAAGGGAATATCGGTTAGGAATCGAATCATTAATATGGAGATTAGAACTCCTGCAGACTTAGAACGAGAATATCGAGCACCTGGTGGCTCAATCTATGGAACTTCAAGTAATGGGATGCGCTCGGCATTCTTTAGAGCACGAAATCGCTCACCCATCGAAAATTTATTCTGCGTTGGTGGCTCTGCTCATCCGGGCGGCGGATTACCGCTGGTAGCGCTCAGCGCCGAGATTGTCGCAGCTGCAATCGAAGCAAATTAAAAAGAGTTACTGCGCTACTTATCTGCATAGTGACCCAGATCCAGGATGCTAATTCGAATAAATCTAAATCGAATAACCTTCCGATTAAGGGAATGAAAATCAGCGTCGCTCGGACTGGTCGCTCACACCAAGTCACAAATAGAACTTGATTGACTCCAAGCCCGCCAACCCGCGCGCGTAGGTACTCCTGAACGAAGGCTGCCAACCAGGCTGTTAAAACTATTTGCCACGGAGCCCCCAAAAGATAGAGCGCAATCGCCCAGAGCCCTTCGACAAATCTATCGGCAACGCTATCGACCAGAGCCCCAAATTTCGAGCTCTTTCCTGTTGCAATTGCAACAGTGCCATCAATGCCATCAAGAAGAAGTGAGAGCACAAGAAGGGCAATTGCCCAATGACTTTCTAAAGAAAGTAAGAATCCAACCCCAGCGATGATGGAGAGTAGCGATAGAGAATTCGGTGAGAATTTCATAACTATTAGTGGCCTAGTTATGTAAAAACTAATGATGAGCCAAGCGCGCACGATTCCCTTAACTTGGGCGCCGCCATGAAGCGCACTCCAACTTATGAAGAATTCTTCTCTACTCATTGCTTCGCTCATCGAAGGCCTACGCGTTTTACGATTTCAATGGTCGAATCCGCAGAATTCATCGTGTAGAAGTGAAGACCCGGAGCACCGGAACTAATCAAATCTTGAGCCAACTCGCTGGCAATCGCAACGCCTTCGGCTCGCACCAATTCAGGAGTGGCTTCAACAGCGCTTATCCGAGCCGAGATGTCTTGTGGGATGGGAGTTCCACTCAAGAGCGCCATTCGCTCAAGTTGTTTCACGTTAGTGATAGGAAGGATTCCCGCAATTATCGGAAGTTTTGAATTTCCAATTTGGAGTCGTTCCCTTAAGTCTAAATACTTTTCAATACCGAAGAAGAATTGTGTTGTGGCAAAAGAAGCGCCCCGTCGCTCTTTCTCCAACAGAACTTGCACATCTTGATTGAGATCCCTTGAGGCTGGATGTTTATCGGGGAAAGCAGCCACGCCAACTTCAAAACCTAACTCTCGAGCAAGCGTTACAAGTTGATCAGCGTGATCAAATCCGCCCTCGGTAGTTTGCCACTTAGATGCCGGTCCTCCTTCTGGGTCTCCCCTAAGCGCGAGTACTGAAGTTATTCCAGCGTTGCGATAGTTACTTAAAGTTTCCCTTAATTCTTCTTCAGTAGAACCGACACAGGTTAGATGCGCGACCGTCTTTAATCCGGTCCGTTTGGTGATCTCGCTTGTGATTCTTATAGTTCGATCGCGCGTGCTGCCACCGGCTCCATAAGTCACCGAGACGAAGTCAGGATTAAATGGCACAAGCGCATCTAAAGATGCCCAGAGTCGAGCTTCTCCTGCCATATCTTTTGGCGGAAAGAATTCGATAGAGAAAGTTGGAGTGCTTGGCATACGGGTTGAGGGTACCGTTGCGCTGTGGTTTTATCCGGAATCTCAGAGATTCGTAGCGCAATTGATGCGGAGTTAGAATCCTTTACACGCAATCGAGCATCCGAATTAAGGGAAATCGATACTCATCTAAATCCAGTAGCCGAAGCGCTATCCGAGTATGTCTTAGATGGCGGAAAGAGATTCCGGCCCATCTTTGCCTACCTGGGATTTCTTGGAGCCGGTGCAAAAGCTTCGCCGCAAGTACTCAAAGCCTGTTCCGCTCTCGAGCTCGTCCATGTTTGTGCGTTGATTCATGATGATGTCATGGATGGTTCTGATTCCAGGCGGAATAAGCCCTCGCTACATAGGAGATTTGAGGCGCTCCATATTGATAGCAAATACGCCGGTAGCTCTGAAAGATTCGGTTTAGCTTCTGCAATTCTCCTTGGAGATTTAGCACTTGCATGGAGCGATCAAATGATTAGTGAATCTGGAATCACAGAAACCCAAGTTAAGCAAGCCATTCCAATCTTTCATGAGATGCGAGCTGAGTTAATGGCTGGCCAATACTTAGATGTCTTGGAGGGAGCGCTCGGAAAATCAGATTTAGATCGTGCCCGAAAGATTGCCCGTTATAAATCTGGGAGATATTCGATTGAACGTCCACTTCGTTTTGGAGCGGCACTCGCCGGAGCGAGTCAATCGCTACAACAATCCCTAACTGACTTTGGACTTCCCTTAGGTGAAGCTTTTCAACTAAGAGATGACATCCTGGGAGTCTTTGGTGAATCAAGTGTTACTGGAAAGCCTTCTGGCGATGATATCCGGGAGGGAAAGCGAACCGTCTTGATAGCGATGACCGCAGAACGTTCAGATTCGCTAACCCAAGCAAAAATCGAACGCCACCTAGGTGACCCAAATCTCGACAGAATTCAAGTCGCAGAAATACAGAGATTGATAGAGGATTCGGGTGCCCTCGCTGAATGCGAAGAGTTGATCGGACGCTTGTTGGATCAAGCTCTCTCTGCGCTCAATAATCCAGAGTTGGATGGCGAAATTGCAGAGCGCCTAAAAGAGATGGCCCTTGCTGCCACCAAGAGAAAGAGTTGAAACTTAGATGCGTAGAGTTAAAGGCAAGCGCGATCGTGTAGTGATAGTTGGCGCTGGACTCTCAGGCCTTAGCGCTGCTCTGCGACTATCTGGAGCTGGACATGAAGTAACTATTCTGGAACGTGAGTCGGTTCCCGGTGGCCGAAATGGATTACTAAAAAAGGATGGATACTCGTTCGATACCGGTCCCACAGTTTTAACCATGCCTTCGCTAATCGAAGATGCGCTTAATTGTGTTGGTGAGCGATTAGAGGATTGGCTCGAGTTGCTGCCCCTCTCCCCTTTGTATCGAGCCTTTTATTCAGATGGAAGTATCCTCAATGTTCACGCGGATACAAAGAAGATGGAAGATGAGATTGCCCAAGTAATTGGTGGTGATGAGGCTGCTGGCTATCGAAAGTATGTGGACTTCGTAACCAAACTTTACAAGTACGAGATGAATGACTTCATCGACAAGAACATTGATACCCCCTTTGATCTGCTCACTCCCAATCTAGCTCGATTAATTGCAATCGGTGGCTTTCGTAGACTTGCGCCAAAGGTCTCCCAATTTCTAAAAGACCCAAGAACGCAGAGGGTTTACTCATTTCAGGCGATGTATGCCGGCGTCTCCCCGCAACAAGCTTTAGCAATATATGCCGTAATTGCATATATGGACTCAGTAAATGGCGTCTTCTTCCCCAAAGGTGGAATGCACGCCCTACCGCGAGCGCTAGCCGGAGCTGCGACCAAACATGGAGTAAAGATTCACTACAACTCGAAAGTAACAAAACTTGAAAAGAACAATTCGCGTGTAAATGCAGCAATTACTGAAGATGGTTCTCGCTACGAATGTGATGTCATAATTCTTAGCCCAGACCTTCCCGTTGCATACAGAGAGCTGCTCAATAAGACACCGCGACGGGTTAAACGCTTGAATTACTCCCCTTCTTGTGCAGTTCTTCTTGCCGGTTCAAATAAGCGGTATGACCACATCGCACATCACAACATTCACTTTGGCGATTCTTGGGATGGTGTTTTCGAGGAATTGATAGATCAAAAGCGGCTAATGACTGATCCAAGCTTGCTAGTTACCGTTCCATCTCATGATGATCCGCAACTTGCGCCAAAGGGAAAGGAGAGTTACTACGTCCTCTTCCCAACTCCAAACTTGAGCGCTGATATTGAATGGAAGCGCGAAGCGCCTCGTTATCGAGATGAGATGGTGCGAGTAATGGAGTCACGCGGATATACCGGTTTTGGCGATTCCATAGAAGTTGAGCACCTAACCACGCCGCTAGAGTGGCAGGCCATGGGACATGAAATGGGTGCGCCTTTTGCGAGCGCACACACTTTCTTCCAGACCGGTCCATTTAGGCCGGGGAACATGGCAAGAGGTTTTGAGAATGTCGTCTTCGCAGGAAGTGGAACTCAACCCGGTGTTGGAGTGCCTATGGTTCTAATCTCTGGAAAGTTAGCTGCAGAGCGAATTACTGGAAATGGATGAATTAGAAGCAGCGGGCATAAAAGAAGAGGCCCTGCGCCAATCTTATTTAGAGTGTAAGCGACTTAACTCCCAACATGGCAAGACTTACTTTCTTGCAACTCTTTTACTTCCGAAAAACAAGCGACCATTTGTTCACGCGCTATATGGCTTTGCCAGATATGCAGACGAAATTGTCGACGATTTAGATTCTAAACTTTCGCCTCAAGAAAAACGAGCTGAGTTAGAGCGCTGGAGCTATCAATTACTTCAAGATATCAAAGCTGGAAGAAGTAGTGATCACATAGGTAGGGCCTTGGTCGATACGGTAAAACGATTTGATATCCCAATCGCATACTTTGAGGCATTCTTACATTCCATGGCTATGGATCTTGATAAAACGGAGTATGCAACTTTTGAAGAACTAATGGAGTATGTCTACGGCTCGGCCGCGGTAATTGGACTCCAAATGCTCCCAATCTTGGGAACAATTCCCGGAAAATTTAATGAATCAAAAATCGCTGCCGAAAAGTTAGGTATTGCCTTTCAGCTAGCAAACTTCATTAGAGACGTTAATGAGGATCTCGATCGGGGTCGCGTCTATCTCCCTAAGAATGAACTAGCCAAATTCGGCGTCGACCGAGCCATGTTGGAGCGACGAACTCTGACACCTGAAATTATTGCGGCGCTTAAGTTTCAAATCGATCGCGTTCGAAAACTGCAGCGCGAATCTGACGAAGGCATTGCGTTTCTTTCACCTGAATCACGTCCATGTATCCAAGCTGCTAGTGAGCTCTATTGCGGGATTGTTGATGAAGTAGAGAAGATTGAATATGAAATCTTTAAGCGGCGTGCCAAGACCTCAACGCTGAGAAGAATGAAGGTCGCACTGCCAGCCTGGGTTAGGGCGATCAACGCCCGCTAATCGCGCTCCACTCCTTTGCGCCCCCAAAAGATCCAGAGCGACATCGTTAGTGTGACCATGGAAAAGCCAAAGAGCAGATCCTCAACGGGAGCAGATGCGATCCGCCAACCAATGATTGCCGCTTCGCTATAACTAAGAATATTGCGCGAAGTTAGCCACCAGTTTGTAAGAAGCTGGAAGAAGATGATGATTGCGTAAGCCGTCCAATATGCCTTCTTCTCAAGTAGCCGAGATTTAAGGATGTATCGATCAATAAGTATCACCAAGATAACGCTAAGTATCGAAAGTTCTGTATAGCTCATTTTTCGTCACCAAATTTCCAATTTGGCTTCTGGGTTCTAACCGCTTCTATAGTTAGTAGTGATGCGAGCGGGACTACGATGAAGAAGAGAAATTCCTCAAGTGGCACTCCCTTTGGTCCGAAAATTCCGACAACTTGATTCTCATCAAACCACCAATGTCCCTGGGTAACGGCGTAATAGTCCCAAATCAAAAAGATTACCGAGACCGGCAAGATGCTTAGAAGTGCGCGTTTGAATCTACGGAGTACACCAACCTTCAAGAAAATCTCAAGCCAGATAGAGCCGAAAAATGTGAATAGCAACATCGCAAAGTAAGCGAACTTGAGCACGGCTTATGCTAATCTTCTTTTCAATCGGGAGCCAAAAGTTGGCTGAGAGGACCTTCGGGTCGACCGTCACACCAGTTCGGTAATGCGAATTGGAAAGGGGTTAAACGTGAATACTTTTTTTACCGCCTGGGAATACCAAGTCTCCTACCTGGAATTTATCTCTGTCTTAACTTCATTGACCGCCGTGACTTTAGGAGCGCGAGGTACTCGCTGGGCATGGCCTTGGTGGATTCTTAGCAGCACCCTTTACGGACTCTTCTTCTACAGAGTTGATCTACTTGCTAGTGCGATTCTCCAACTCATTTTTATCGCAGCTGCAATCTGGGGATGGTTTGGTTGGAAACCCAGTGGCGTTGAACCTCGTTACATGACCAAGAACGAGAGAGCTATCTGGTTATTTGCTGCTTTCGTTTTATGGCTATTGGCAGCTCCTCTCCTCGCAAATATTGGCGCAGCGGCGTCATGGCCAGATTCACTTCTGCTGGTGGCAAGTGCAGTAACCCAACTAATTATGGTCCGGCAATTTCACGAGACTTGGTCCCTCTGGTTTGCAATCAACTTGTTTGGAACTTGGCATTACGCGCGGCAAGAGTTCTTCTTCACTGCGTTGCTTTACTCAGTCTTTGCTCTCATTGCTATTTATGGATTAGTTCGATGGCTAAAGATAAAAAGGTAGCAAGTACTTCGCTTAGTGAGATTTTGGAGCGGATCAATACCAGCCCACGAAAATCTCGCTTTACTTCCGCAATCTCAATTGACGGCCCAGCTGGTTCCGGAAAAACTACTTTGGCGCGACAAATTTCCGAAAACTTTGAAGATGGTTCGGTACTTACCATTCATATGGATGATCTTTACAACGGTTGGGAGGATGCTTTGACCGCCCAACTCACTCGTACTCTGGTAAATCAAATTCTCGCTCCTGCTTCCCAGGGCAAAGCAGTTGGGTATCGAAAATATGATTGGTTAAGTAGGTCATTTGGAGATCTAATCTCGCATCCGTGCCCCACTCTCTTGATCTTGGAAGGGGTTGGTTCTGGACAGAGAGCAACTAGAGCATTCACTGACGAATTGATTTGGATTGATGTAGAAGTAGAAGTTGGACTTCAAAGAGTCCTTCGTAGAGATGGTGATTACCTCGAAACTGAGATGCGTATTTGGCAAATTCGTGAGCAAGCGCACTTCGAGAGTGAAAACACTCGGGATTGCGCCACAATTCGAGTAGATGGCAACTTCTTCATCTAAAATTCGGTTGTGTCTGATTTAACTGGCGAAGTCATAGATGGTCGTTATAAGTTAAATCGCATAGTTGCCTCAGGTGGTATGGCAACAATCTATGCCGCACTTGACCTTCGCTTAGATCGACAAGTCGCAGTAAAGATTATGCATCCCCATCTCGCTCAAGATGAAAAGTTTGTAGAGAGATTCATAAGAGAAGCAAAAGCTGCTGCCTCGCTCTCGCATCCGAATATCGTCGCCGTCCTCGACCAGGGATGGAACCAAGGCGGAACTCCATGTGTCTTCATTGTTATGGAGTTAGTGGAAGGCGCAACGCTCCGCGACTATTTGCATGAGCAGGGAAGAATCCCCCCGGAACGCGCGATTCCCATGATGATTCCGGTAGCAAGCGCACTGGCCGCTGCACATAAAATTGGAATAGTCCATCGAGATATCAAGCCTGAAAATATCCTGGTCTCAAAAGAGGGCCGAATAAAGATTGCTGACTTTGGCTTGGCACGTGGAGCCTTACTTGGAAGCACCATGACGGCCGAATCAAGTGTGATTTTAGGAAGTGTCTCCTATCTATCGCCCGAACAAGTTCAGCGCGGTATTGCGGATGCTCGAAGCGATGTGTACTCATTGGGAATAGTTCTTTTTGAGTTAATCACCGGCGAAAAACCTTACCAAGGTGAGGATCCCGTCCAAATCGCAATCCGGCATGTGAATGATCGCGTTCCAGCTCCCTCCACATTGAATTCATCAATTACGCCCGAATTAGATGCTCTGGTTTTACGTGCCACGGATGTAAATCCAGATAAGCGCCCCGCTGATGGCGCAGTATTTCTTGAAGAGCTCCGTGCTCTCTCCGAGAAATTAGATCCAAAAAAGAGACAACTAAGTTTGGAATTGGATTTGCCGCCGTTGCCCCTCAAGCAACCTATTAGGGAGCGGCAAAAAGAGCCACGCGCAAGAAAGGCTAATCCTCAAGTTTCACAGGAATCAGAGGTTAACTCAGAGGGCGAAAAGGAGAGTTCGGTGGCGAAAAAGAAATCAAAGGAATCAAAACGTTCCGTATCTCCTAGAGTTAAGCGGAATCGACGTATTGCATCACTCGCTGCTCTCGCCTTGCTATTTACATCTTGGTATATCTGGGCTGGGCCCGGTTCGAAAGTCGTAGTGCCATCACTTGCTGGATTTACCGTAAAAGATGCCCGCTCCGAATTATCCGATCTTGGGTTGAACTTGGAAATTGGAGTTGAGGAATTTAGCGAAGATGTTGGCGAAGGAAAGATAATTAAGTCAGATCCAGCCGGAGGTGGACGCGTTGATCCAAATGGCCTGGTTACCGTTATTGTTTCTAAAGGCAAAGAGCGATTCATAATCCCAAACCTTGTTGGTCTCAAACCTGATGTAGCACAAGAGTTGATCGACGAGAATAAGTTGGTCGTGGGCGAGATTGTTGAAGAGTTCTCTAGTGATCTACCCAAAGGTTTGATCCTTAGGACGACACCTGTAAGCGGAGAGCGAGTAAAGCGAGATACTTCCTTGACGCTATTTGTCTCTAAAGGAGTAGAGCAGATCTCCCTCTCTGATTACAAGGGCAAGAGCGGTGAACAGGCCCTTAACGAATTAGTTGAAGCTGGTTTTGAAGTTAAAACTCAATATATCTTTAGCGAAGATCTACCCGCAGGCGCCGTCGTCTCTCAAACCCCAGGCAAGGGTGAAGCTGATAAGGGCAGCACCATTACTTTGATTGTTTCAAAAGGAACTGAATTTGTTTTTATACCTAATGTCTTTGCGCTAAGTGAGGCTAAAGCAGTTGCAACCCTCAAAGATCTCGACCTAAAGGTTGTTGTCAAGAAAGTTGGCAATAAGAAGAACAAGGTCGTCACAAATATCTCCCCCAAGGTGGGAAGCAAAGTAAAACGTGGCTCTACTGTGACAATCACAGTAGGGTGACGGTGTGGCCAAGAATTCAAGTAAGGAAGTGAAACGCCCCTTAATCGGAGCGCACGTTCCTACTTCTGGTGGAATGGCAAAGCGTTCCATCGAGTATGCCGCGACTATTAAGGCTGAAGCAATTCAGGTCTTCGCATCCAACCCACGTGGCTGGGCCATGCCCGATGCAAATCCAGAAGCTGATTCAGCATTTCGCCAGCGAGCAAGCGAACTTGGGATCGAAACTTACGTTCACGCCCCATTTCTTATAAACCTTGGTTCACCGACAGAAGGAACCTATAAGAACTCGGTTGCTTCAACTTCTTACTCACTTCGCAGAGGTCGCGAGATAGGAGCGCTTGGAGTTGTAATCCATACTGGCTCAGCCGTTGATGAAGCCCATGTGAGTAAAGCATGGAAACAGATAAAGAGCGGAGTCATGCCGATCCTGGATAAGTTAACCGATGCGGATCCTTGGCTACTACTTGAACCTACTGCTGGCCAAGGACAATCGCTAGTCAAGAAGTTAGATGATCTAAAGAATTACTTTGAAGCTCTAGAGTGGCATCCCAAAGTTGGGGTTTGTCTTGACACATGCCATGTATTTGCAGCTGGCCATGACATAAAGAGTAAAGGTGGCATGACCGAGACTTTGGATCTATTGGTAGAAGTTGCAGGTAAAGAAAGAATTCAATTGATTCATGCAAATGATTCAATGGATGTCCTAGGATCTTTGAAGGATAGACATGCAAACTTAGGTGAGGGTGAAATTGGAACCAAGCCATTTGAAGAGTTGCTTAGACATCCAGCTGTAGTTAATGCTCCCCTGATTCTTGAGACCCCGGGTGAAGAACCTGAACATGGTCGGGAAGTCGCGCTTCTTAAGAAATTGCGGGATAAATAAGTGGCCTTAGTCCTTGCGCCGTGGGCGCTTCTTGCCGTTGCGGCGATGTGGGGAATTTCCTTTGTCTGGATGAAGGACATTCTTGATCAGCAAGATGTCTACAGCTTCTTGGTTTCACGTTTCATAGTGGCAGCGCTAGTGATGTTAGTGGCTAATCCAAAGGTCATTGCAAGACTTAATCGCACGCTTTTACTAAAGGGATCACTCATTGGCACGGCACTTGGCCTCGGCTACATATTCCAGACTTTAGGGCTAGAGCGCACGACTCCGGCAATTACAGGATTCATTACGGGACTTTATGTCGTCTTAACTCCACTTATTGGAGCTTTAATTCTCAAGGAGAAATTAACTATATCGGCCTGGTTTTACATAGCTCTTGCAACTGTGGGTCTTGGAGTTCTCTCCATCAATGGATTATCAATTGGGACCGGTGAGCTTTTCGTTCTAATCTCCGCATTTCTATTTGCTGCACATATCCTTCTCTTGAGTCGGTGGAGTAGAGACTTTGATGCATACACACTTACTTTTGTTCAATTAGCTACTTGCGCAATCGTTTCTGGGATTCCCGCCTCACTAAATGGATTCATTGCGCCACCTGATACCCAAGTCTGGGCGGTCGTGATCTTTACTGCGGTCTTTGCTACTTTCTTCGCCTTCGTAGTCCAGACCTGGGCACAAGCGCGTATTTCCGCTACGAAAGTCGCCGTAATTCTCACTATGGAAGTTGTCTTTGCTGCTCTCTTCTCAGTAGCCCTGGGCGCCGAGCCATTAACTTTACGGATAGTTCTGGGTGGCTCTATGGTTCTCGTAGCCATGGTCATGATTGTCCAACCGAAAGTTACGCCCACAAAAAATGATAGTTGATCTCCGCTCCGACACAGTAACTCGACCATCCGATGCAATGCGCGCTGCGATTGCTGCTGCTCCGGTTGGAGATGATGTTTATAGCGATGATCCAACTGTTAACTCGCTAGAAGAACGAGTTGCCGAAATGTTTGGCAAAGAAGCTGCCGTCTTTACTCCGAGCGGCTCGCTTGCAAATCAACTTGCAATTCGAACACTTGTCTCACCCGGCGAGGAATTACTATGCGAAAGCAACTCTCACATAGTTCGTGCTGAACTTGGCGCAGCTGCAACCTTTAGCGGTATAACTACTCGAACTTGGACAGCGAAGCGAGGGCTGCTTGATGCTCAATCTGCCTTAGAACTTGCGCGTCCTAATTCCGGGCCGTACCTGGTCTCCACCACCGCTATAGCAGTAGAAAACACTCATAACTTTGGCGGTGGAACAGTCCAGCCAATCTCTGAAATTGAAAAGTTGGCACTAGCGGCCCAAAACCTCGGCTTGAAACTACATTTAGATGGCGCCCGAATTTGGAATGCACATGTCGCATCAAAGGTTTCTCTCAAAGACTATGGAAAGTATTTCGATACCGTAAGTGTCTGTCTCTCGAAAGGTTTGGGCGCTCCCATTGGCTCACTCATGCTTAGTAACAAAGAAAGGGTGGCAAGCGCACGCGTCTGGCGTAAACGTTATGGAGCTGGAATGCGTCAAGTTGGATTATTGGCCGCAGCCGGTCATTTTGCTCTTGATAACAACATTGCACGTTTAGCGGAGGATCATAAGAAAGCAAAGGTTCTCGCCCTGGCTTGTAATGAAGTTGTGCCTTCAAGCGTTAATCCAGATGAGATTGAGACAAATATCGTCGGTCTTGACCTTACCGGTTCATCGTGGAGCGCTGCTGAATTTGCAGCCGAAACAAAAAATGAGGGAATTTGGATAAGCGCCTTAGGGCCGAAATATGTCCGTATGGTTACTCATATGGATGTAGATGAAAGCGGTATTAAAAGTGCAGTTGTGGTACTTAAGAGATTACTTGAGCGCGCCTTCATGGCGAAGTAACCACTCTTTTACTGGCAAACCGTAGGCATAATTCCCGAGCGCACCCCCGGTCTTAACAATTCGGTGACAAGGAACGACGAGCGCAATTAAATTTCTAGCACAGGCGCTGCCTGCGGCCCTAACTGCATCGGCCGAACCGGCTCGCTTCGCCAGTTCGCCATAAGAGATTGTCTTGCCTGGTGAAACTTTACGCATCGCCTTCCATGCAGATTGAGAGAATTTCTCTCCAGGTTGGCGAACTGATATTCCATCTAAAGCCTTAAGGTCACCTGAAAAGTAGTCATCTAGTAAGTCAGAGATAATTGGTAATCGCTTTACTTCCGAGATACCTTGATCGCGATCTTCTTCATCCAACTGATTTGTTAAATCTCTGAAGTTTGAGAATCCCGAAGCAAGAAGCAAGTGTTCGTGGGAGATCAGGTAGAGCGAACCTACCGGCGTCTTCAGCGTCGCCTTACTGAGCATTTTGAAAGCCTACGCCTACCTTCTTGGAACGGATAGTTGTATTTACTTGCGATCGCGGAGCATTTCCGCGAGCAAGAAGGCTAACTCGAGTGATTGAGTGTGATTGAGCCTTGGGTCGCAGGCAGTTTCATACCGAGTGGCTAGGTCTTCATGCGAGATTTCAGCGCCACCGCCAACGCACTCCGTTACATCATCGCCCGTTAGCTCGATATGGATTCCACCTGGGTGAGTCCCTTTTGCATGATGAACTTCGAAGAAACCGCGTACTTCATCTAGTACGTCATCAAAACTTCTTGTCTTAAACCCACTTGGAGCCTCGTAAGTATTTCCATGCATTGGATCGCAGACCCAGAGAACGCTACTTCCGCTATTTGCGACTGCATCAACGAGAGGCGGTAAAACAGTGCGGATATTCTTCGCTCCCATTCTTGTGATAAAGGTCAGGCGCCCTGGTTCATCATCAGGATTTAATATATTGATGAGGGACATCATCTCTTCAACGCTTGTCTTTGGGCCCAGTTTTACGCCAATTGGATTCTTGATCTTCTTGGCAAAATCGATGTGAGCTCCATCAAGTTGTCTAGTTCGCTCACCAATCCAGAGAAAGTGTGCAGATACATCATATGGAAGTCCAGTGCGTGAATCGATACGAGTAAGTGCTTTTTCGTATTCGAGAATCAACGCTTCATGAGAGGAGTAGAAATCAACAGTCTTAAACTCTTCTGGATTTATTCCTGCAGAACGCATGAAGTCGAGCGCCCTTCCAATCTCCTTAGCAAGCGCTTCATATCGCATGCCAGTATTGGAGTCCTTAACGAAGCCTTTGTTCCATTCGTGCACCAGGCGTAAATCAGCAAAGCCACCTTTAGTAAATGCACGAACTAGATTTAAAGTGGCCGAAGAGTTGTGATACACCTTTACTAATCGAGCGGGATCTGGGGTACGTGCCGATTCGGTGAACTCCAAATCATTAACAGCATCACCACGATATGCGGGAAGTTCAATATCACCGCGCTTTTCGATGTTATTACTTCTTGGTTTAGCAAACTGTCCGGCCATTCGCCCAACTTTTATAACAGGCATACTTGCGCCATATTGAAGAACCGCTGCCATCTGCAAAATGGTCTTGATTCGATTACGAATCGAGTCAGCTGTTGCTCCGGCAAATGTTTCTGCGCAATCCCCGCCTTGTAGCCAGAACGCCTCACCGCGCGCTGCTTGCGCGATTTTTGCCTTTAAATTGTCGCACTCTCCGGCAAATACAAGAGGTGGTAGCGCCTTTAACTCTTTGACTGCTGCTTCTAGCTTAGAGATATCGGGCCATTCGGGTTGTTGGGCAGCCTTAAGCGACTTATCAAAGAGAGTTTCTAGCTGGGCCGTCATAGGAGAAGGTTAAGTAGAAGCGCTAACTAGGCGCTACTCAATTAGCCAAAGAAGACTTCTGCCTCAGCAAGTAAGCGTGGATCTACAGTCTTTAACTTATCGGTAGCAGATTTCAGAGGTACTCGAACGATATTGGTGCCATGAAGCGCAACCATCTTGCCCCAATCACCTTCATGCGCCGCCGTAATTGCGTGCAGCCCAAAGCGTGTAGCAAGTACGCGATCAAAAGCAGTAGGTGTTCCACCTCTTTGAATATGGCCCAGAATTGAAGTACGAGCTTCTGCCCCAGTTCTAGTTTCAATTTCTTTTGCGAGCCACTCACCAATTCCAGATAACTTGACATGGCCAAAAGCGTCGAGCGAGCCATCTTTAGTCACCAGAGTTCCATCTTTTGGAAGCGCACCTTCAGCAACGACCAGAATCGGAGCATATGATTGCTGGAATCGAGATTCGACCAACTTGCATACTTTCTCAATATCAAATGGGACTTCTGGGATGAGAATGCAAGAGGCGCCACCAGCAAGGCCTGAGTGCAGCGCAATCCAACCGGCATGGCGACCCATTACCTCAACAATTAGAGCGCGGTGATGTGACTCGGCTGTTGTGTGAAGCCGATCGATTGCTTCGACAGCAATATTTACAGCTGTATCAAAACCGAATGTGTAATCGGTGTTGTTCAAATCATTATCGATAGTCTTGGGGACGCCAATTACCTTTACGCCCAGCGCATCTAGTTTCGTTGCCACGCCAAGAGTATCTTCGCCACCAATCGCTATGAGGGCATCAACGTTCATTTTTGCAAGATTCTCTTTGATTCGCTCTACACCGTTTTCAATCTTGAAAGGATTTGTTCGCGAGGATCCAAGAATGGTTCCACCGCGAGGCAGAATTCCACGAGTAGCTTTGATGTTAAGCGGCATTGTTAGTCCCTCAAGCGGACCCTTCCAGCCATCTCTGAATCCAATGAACTCGTAGCCATACTCTTTTTCGCCCTTACGAACTACGGCACGAATAACGGCATTAAGACCCGGGCAATCGCCACCACCAGTTAGAACTCCAAAGCGCATTTTCTAAATTCTCCGATGACTCAATTAATTGATCAACTCTGATCCAGAGCGCAATTCTACCCCTACCCCGCTACTCTTTCCGTGATGCCAAAGACCTTGATTTATCTTGCTCACGACAACCTAAATCGCCATAAAGGTGCGCTTAAAGATGCTGATCCAAAGAAGCATGAGGTCATCTTCGTTGAAAGTAACCGAATGCTCACAGGGGCAAGATGGCATCGCCAGCGGATCTTCTTTCTACTTTCTGCAGCTAGACATTTTGCAGAATCGTTACGAAAAGAGGGGTTTACAGTCCACTACGAGAAGTCGCGGGATACCGCTTCTGGAATTAGTGAGTTTGCAGATAATTACGAGGCAGTAATTGCGACTGCCCCATCTTCTTATCGCCTAACTAAGAACCTCTTGGATATCGGAGTCAAGTTTGTTCCAAATGATTTCTTTCTAACTTCAAGAGAAACTTTTTCTAGTTGGGCGAATTCACAGAAGTCTCTCAAGATGGAGAGCTTCTATCGCTTTCAGCGAGAACGACTTAACATTTTGATGGACGATGGCGAGCCGGTCGGTGGCAAGTGGAATTTTGATGAAGCTAACCGTCTTCCACCCCCCAAACTTGGCCATAGTTGGCCTTCGTATCCAGAACATGAACGTGATGAAATCGATCGTGAAGTGATCGCCGAGATTGAATCTTTGGACTTGGTTGGAAGATTGACCGACAGAACTTGGGGAACTACTCGAGAGGCTGCACTTGCACAACTAGATCGATTTCTAAAGGATTCATTTAGAGATTTTGGTCCATACGAAGATGCGATGACAAGTGAGAGTTGGGCTTTAAATCACTCCTTGTTAAGCACTTATATGAATGTTGGGTTGATTACTCCCGATGAGATCGTCGCTGAAGCGCTCAAACGATTCAAGAGAGGTGGTATCTCTATCGCCTCTTGTGAGGGTTTTATCCGACAAATAATTGGATGGCGCGAATATATCAATGGGCTCTACTGGTACTTTGGAAACGAGTATCGTGATTTAAACGAATTTAGCTCTACTAGAAAGTTGCTCCCGCTTTTCTCGGACTCTTCAAAGACAAAGATGAGGTGCGTAAGTGAGATTATTTCGCAAATCGAAGAGCGATCTTGGGTGCATCACATCCCTCGCCTTATGGTTCTAAGTAATTTAGCCGCTCTTGCCGATGTTAAGCCAGCTGAATTCCTTGCATGGATGCGTGAAGTCTTTATAGATGCCACAGATTGGGTGATGGTCCCAAATGTCATCGGAATGAGTCTTCATGCTGATGGCGGAAAGATGTCGACTAAACCTTATGTTGCAGGTGGCGCCTACATCTCAAGAATGTCGAATTATTGTGGTAGTTGCGCGTACAACCCAAAGACCCGAATTCAAGAGGATTCATGTCCATTCACTACTCTCTATTGGCACTACATGGCGCGAAACGGTGAAAGATTTAAGAAGAATCATCGGATGTTTCAACAGTTAAGTGGCTTGAAGAAATTAAGTGATTTGGATGCAACAATAAAACGGGGAAATGAAGTCATCAAAGGTCTAGAAGAAGGGAAGATTTAACGAGTTACGGTTACGCCCTTGCCGACAACGACGATTCCGCCCTCGGAAACGGTGAAGCGCTCCCGATCTCTCTCTAGATTTACTCCTATTTGAGCTCCCGGCTCAACTACAACGTTCTTATCAAGAATTGCATTCTTAACGTGAGCGCCATCTCCGATTCGGACTGATGGCATTAAAACAGCTCGCTCTACTCGAGCATCTCGACCTACTAAGACATCATAAGAAGCAACAGTTCTATGCATTTCGCCGCCAGCAATAATCGAACCAGCGCCGACTACCGAATCAAATGCGATACCCCGCTCCGAGAATTTTGCTGGAGGAAGAGAAGGAGGATTTGTAAGTATTGGCCATTGGCGGTTGTATAGATTGAAGATTGGATGAACTGAAACCAAATCCATATGGGCATCGAAATATGAATCGATGGTTCCTACATCTCGCCAATAGCCGCGATCTCTCTCTGTTTCACCTGGGACCACATTGTTAGCAAAGTCGTAAGCCTTTGCCAGACCTGCCTTGGTCATCGCAGGAATTATGTTTCCACCTAGATCGTGGCGGCTATCGACATCTTCTGAATCAAGTATTAGCGCCTCTTCCATCGCATCTCTTCGGAAAATGTAGTTACCCATAGATGCGAGTGAGAACTCTGGATTTCCAGGCATCGCTGGAGGATTTTCTGGTTTCTCATGAAATGCCTTTATCGTCACACCATCTTCGGCTAATTCAATGACTCCAAATTGGGAAGCTTCACTTCGCTTGACTCGGATAGCCGCAACTGTTACCCCAGCATCCGTTGCCAAGTGTTGTTGGTACATCTGGTCTGGATTCATTCGATAAACGTGATCAGCCCCAAAGACAATTACATGCTTAGGGTTTTCATCATGAATCAAATTGAAGTTCTGCAAGATTGCATCGGCACTTCCTGTGTACCACCTTGGACCTAATCTCTGTTGGGCAGGAACTGGAGTTACATAGTTACCCAATAAAGTAGACATTCTCCAGGTCGTCGTGATGTGACGATCCAGTGAGTGAGATTTATATTGAGTCAAAACTGCTATGCGGAGAAATCCTGCATTTACTAGATTTGAGAGAACGAAATCAACGAGTCGATATGAACCACCGAACGGGACTGCCGGTTTAGCTCGATCTGCGGTAAGTGGCATCAAGCGCTTTCCTTCGCCACCAGCGAGCACTATTCCTAGTGGTAGATCTAAGCGCGCCATGAGCGAACGATACTCTTGCTTGGTGAATAGCGGGAAGTCACTTTCGGTAGCGCTTCTGACTAGAGAGTGGCCGCCTAACATCTACGGCGGCGCTGGAGTTCATGTGAAGAACTTGGTTGAGGCGCTCAACGAGACTCTCAAGGCGAGCATCCGGGTACATTGTTTTGGCGCGCCGCGAATTGATGCAACTGGATATGAATTAAAGCCACCATTCACCGAGATAAATCCGGCTCTACAGACTCTATTAATTGATATGGATATGGCGTTAAAGATAGAAAATGCAGATCTAGTTCATTCACATACTTGGTATGCGAACTTCGCAGGATACCTAGCGAGCAAGATCTACAAGATTCCGCACGTTGTCACTGCACACTCATTGGAACCGCTTCGACCTTGGAAAGCTGAACAACTAGGCGGCGGCTATGTAATCTCATCTTGGGTTGAACAACTCGCGTATGAGAGCGCTGATGCAATTATCGCAGTTAGTGATGGAATGAGAAAGGATGTTATTTCTTCCTACCCTAATGTTGATTCTAGGAAGATTACGACAATAAGAAATGGAATAGATACCGAGAAGTTCAAACCTAATCTAAATTCATTAACTCTCGAAAAATATGGAGTCTCAGCTCCGTTTGCGCTCTTTGTTGGGCGCATTACGCGACAGAAAGGTCTTGCCCATTTATTAAGGTCTTGGAAATCAATACCTAAGGAGTACGCCCTTGTACTTGCAGCCGGAAGTCCGGATGAGCCCCAAATTGGTGCTGAAGTTGAGTCACTGATAAATGAGTTGCGCCAAGATCGAGAGAACATAATTTGGATAAAGGAAATGCTGCCCCACGATGAGTTGGTTGCGCTTCTTACCGCAGCTCAGGTCTTCATTTGTCCTTCGGTCTATGAACCACTTGGAATCGTAAATTTAGAGGCTATGGCATGTGAAACTGCAGTAGTTGCCAGTGCAGTTGGTGGTATTCCTGAAGTTGTAGTGAATAATGAAACTGGACTCCTAGTTGAGTTTGATTCTGACGCGAAAGTTTTTGAAGCGAAGCTTGCCGAATCAATATTAGAAGTTCTAAGTGATAAATCTCTCGCAACAAGATTAGGAGTTGCGGGGCGAAAGCGGGCTGTGACTCACTTTGGTTGGGATAAAGTTGCCAACCAAACAATCGATTTGTATCGGAGTCTTATTTAATGTCACGTAAAGGCTGGTTGCTTTTCAGCCTGGTCGGTCTTCTCTGGGGAATCCCCTATCTCTTTATGAAGGTGGCCGTCGAGGAACTCTCTACTCCAATGATTGTCTTCTCGCGTTTATTGATTGGTGCCGCCCTTTTGATCCCATTGGCGATGCGAGAGGGTTCGCTTAGAAAAGCCCTGCCTTATTGGCGTTACATATTGCTCTACGCAGTATTGGAGATGGTTATTCCATGGTCACTAATAACCAGCTCCCAGCGAGATCTTTCTTCGGGTGTAGTAGCACTTCTAGTAGCAACGGTACCTATCTGGGCAACGCTCTTCGCTCATCAGACTGGTGACTCAACTGCTGCTCATCGCATCCGAATCTTTGGCATCGTCATTGGATTGATAGGTATTTCCTTAATTGTTGGAATCGAGAGCATCTCTGATTTTGGAAACTTCGGAGCCCTTGCTCAAGTTTTAATCGCCTCCGTTTCTTACGCTTGGGCCGTAAATATGATTACTAGAAAAGCTCCCGGAATCTCTGGTCTTGCGATTAATGGCATCGCGATGACGATTTCATCTGTAATTTTTGCACCTTTTGCTTTCATGAGTAAGCCTGAATCGATGCCTTCTCTTGATGTAACGCTCGCAACGCTAGGCCTTGGCGTTCTGTGTAGCGGAATGGCGTTCTGGATTTTCTTTCTCGTGCTGGCCGAGATTGGGCCTGCGCGAGCATCTCTAGTTGTTTATCCAAATACTGCTGTCGCGGTAATCCTAGGAATCATAATATTGAGCGAGCCGATAACCCTTGCAATCTTGATTGGTTTACCGCTCGTTCTTATCGGTTCTTACTTCGCTAGCCGGAGACCTTC